>TARA_R110001599_G_scaffold93663_1_pt1 | contig 36125 bp, 31 predicted proteins | sample TARA_R110001599 | Tara Oceans TARA_R110001599 (sample SAMEA4398360) | marine metagenome | biome: Polar Biome; feature: [MES] marine water layer (ENVO:01000295) within the mesopelagic zone...; material: water (ENVO:00002006), including particulate matter (ENVO:01000060) such as...... | reverse complement strand
CTTATTGGGTGGCAACGGAAAGCTAGGATCATTCTCAGCTTAACGTCTACTTTGAGCGTATGCTGAAAATAGCGGATTTCCCTCGTATGCGACGCCTTTAATAATATAAGTCCCACGGCGTGGCTGATTAAAATTTATTCGATCCGCGTTAGGATCGAAATACCAAAAATGGTTTTACAATGAACTACGGTTTAGCTGTCTTAATATTCTCTAGCGTCGTCTTTTTGACTGCCTGTAAAAACAACGGTAGTCCCTATGAAGCGGGAAACCTCGCGGCCGATGACGTATGTCTAGATTGCGGCTCACCGCGTAAGATTGTTAGCTTGCCTCAATTGGAAAATAGCTTATTTACCTCAGGTGGTCGGCTATTCGTCAGTGGCCAATTTAATCTTTACGAGATTCAGCGCGACGGTCAAGAATATCGAGCCGATGCGCTTTTGCCTGACGGCAGTGGTTGCAGTGGCATGTCTGAAGACAAGGGTATTCTCTATGCGCTATGTTCAGGGAGCGGAGGGCCTACAGACTTTTCCGGTTTGTACACAATGTCACTTGACGACCCGCTCGCAACCCCGGTTTTTAGCTATAGCCTAACGGGCATGACTTTGCCCAATGGCATGGTTGCAACCCCGAGCGGCTTGTATGTAACAGATGGCCCTGTGGCTATCGAGCCTAAGATCGTCCACTTAACGATCGATCCCGCAGATCCGACGCGTGTTTTGGCGCAGGATACCTGGCTGTCAACCCTGCCGGACTATCCCAACGGCTTGGCACACCACGAGGGCGTGCTCTACGTCACCTTCTACCGGCCCGGTTTCGGCGGGCAAGTTACGCGGCTAGCTATCAACCCAGACGGCACGCCAGGGGAACCAGAGAATATCGCACCCAGAGGTATCATGGACGATCTGACCGTCGTCGGTGACAGTCTGATCGTAACGGACTGGCAAAACGGCGGCTTGTTCCAAATAGATTTAGCTGGAGGCCTGCGTCAGGAAACAGCGAGTAATCTCTTTGCTCAGCCTTCCAGTGTGATCATAGCGGGCCCACCTTTGTTTGACGAGGCAAGCACACTCGTTACTGAACGCTACACGGGCGATGGTCTTTGGGTGTTGGAATAGGTGGATTACTAAGGGCTACGACTTTAGCGAAGGCGCTAAAGTCGTAGGTGTATTTTTACTTCTTACTTAACGGGCAGAATAATGACGGATAATTTCGAGTGTACTCCTGTGGGACTAACTTTTTTGGATACAGCCAGAAATGTTTTTAGAGCGGAACAGGTGGTTCGGGCGACACCGGAACAAATTTTCGATGTGTTTGAAGATGCCGAGTCTTGGACGGTCTGGGCCCTTCCAATACAGAACGTTGAGTGGACGTCACCCAAGCCCTTTGGTGTTGGCACTACGCGTACGGTATCTATGGTTGGCGGTATCGTTGGATACGAGGAGTTTGTCGCGTGGGAGCGTGGCAAACGTATGGCCTTTACATTCGTACGTTGCAGCAAAAAAGATCCGGAAAAATTTATTGAAGATTATCGCGTAACTGATCTAGGCGATGGAAGTTGCAGGGTGGTCTGGTATATGGCCATGGAAAATCGTGGTGGTTCAAGCTGGGTGGACGCGCTGACAAGACCTATTATGAGTATGGCCAACCGCTGGATGCTTGGACGCTTTAAGAAATATGTTGAGAATAAAGTATCAACGTAATTTTTTTGGAATCGGAGTTATACCTTCACTATAGGAGGTCGACCATTGGGTGGTGAGTCGTCAGGACCGTAGGGTATCTGTTCCTAAGGCTTTTGTAGCGCCGAGATACTTTTCCACCTTTTCAACGGATTGGCTGGCTTTACTGATCATTGGCTCAACTAACGCGGGCCATGATTTTTTCCGTGTTAGCGATAATCAAGCGATCGGGACGCATATTTTTAATCTCATCAGACCTAAAGACTACTTCGGTATAACAATCGATTTTCGCTCTTGACCCAACATTTGCACCTGCATCAGACCACACAGCTTTTGCAAGCTCGGGAGTCACCCTGAATGTCGCTAAGTATGGCAGTCGCCTTTTCGTCTTTTTTTAGTCAGGAAGTACAGGGATAAGGCGAGCGCGCTCACCAGTTATTAATTGATTATTGGAATTCATAGCACTCCATTGTTTCCTTTGGGAATCCAATCGAAGCATTAACAGTGTAAGGCTATGCATCAAAATCATGCTTGCAAAACTATCGGCGTGGATTAAACCGTAAGGCTGGAGGTAGTAATGTGAGTATTCATTCGGATGGGGAATTATACTAAATGAAAACCAGGCTGCTGGGTAAGTAGTTGGCTAATGGAGGGCTTTTGATGTGGTCAAAAGCTGAGTGTAAGATTGCATGCTTGGCGCTATTAGAAGTCCACTTCGAGTCATTATAAAATAGTTGAGAGGTGCTGCCTTATGGTATGCGGTTGCTAACGACCGGCTAGTTTTGGGTAGAGCGCTGCTTGATGCTTGAACAGCGTTCTACCCGGGGCCACCTGTCTGTCCAATATCAGCGTATTTTGGGCCACTTGTTCGGTGTAGCCAAACAGGTAATGATATTCTCGCCTTAACCTCCTCGCGGAGGCTGTTCTAAAACCATGATGTTGCGACTACGGTGCCGTACGCATCAACATTAAGTCAGCCAATTGAATATACGCGTCATCCATTTCTGGAAAACCTATTTGTAATTGCTTCAGCGAGTTTAAATCAACACCCTCAAAAGCTGTGAGCGGTATATCAATAGCATTTAACAAGGTTTTACGGCTACCGCCCCCCTCTGGATCGCCGGGTGGATGGTAAAGCGAATCAGAAAATGAGCTTGCCATGACCGTCGCACTCTGGCCCGCGGTATCAAACAGGCTTAGCGAGAAATCCATCGCTATATCTTTATCTGCATTTAAGGTGCTCACCGCTGCGCGTATGCTCAACACATCAAAGTCAGACGCATTGATATTAGGTAGCTGGTTGCTGAGCGTTGCTGCGCTAGTCCATTGCAGAGCCAATTGCGGCGTAATGCTAAAGGTCGTAGCAGATGGACAACCGACGCCGTCACGATCTGGGTCACAAATTTCAAAGGCAGAAAAGCCATCCAAATATATTGCTCCACCCATATCATTTAAGGTCAAGTCTTCGCTGCCGCCAAAGTCTGAAATTAACATACGGTCTTGGGCGGGGGCGTGGACGCTAAGGTGATGACGGTCTTCACATGGGCCCACGCCCGCTGGGCAGGCAAAATCTGGAACCTGAGCCTGACCGTTCCAGTAATGGCCGTACTCGGTTTCACCGCCAACATAATATCTGAAGAACGATGCCATAAAGAACAAGCCCAAGGCGCGTTGCTCTTCTGGGGTGTCGCGTTGATGGCTATCCGTATTGGTTCCGCAGAATGAATCACTGCCGGAAAAGTCAGTAATCGTCCAGTCATCGCTGGTCCATACCGTATTAAAGTAATTGTGGTTGCTGCCCATTGTCACAATTTGAAACTTAGGGCTAGGATCATCTGCATCAAGAAAACGAGAGTCGTCATAAATAAACGCACCCTGAACATCTTCAACATCGCCGTCGCAATAGGGTAACAAGGTTGCGAAGGTTGCGCCGTCTACAAACTCTTGATTGTAATCGGTTGGTGCTAACGCAAATGTTGCCACAATATGGTGCGGCTCGGCTTGTTCACGGTTGTAGGCCACGTAGCGTGCAACGCCGTCGCCGCCACGTGAATGCCCCATAACGCCTATGTGGTCGATATCAAGCGCGCCTACTAAGTTGGTCAAATCGACGTCACCACTAACGGGATTGCCGTTATGAATGTCACGAAAACTGTCTAAGTGGCTTTTAATAAGCTGTGCACGGGCATTTGCACCCGCGTCTCCGCTCGTTGCGGAGCCGTCACTGTCATTAATGTCGTTGGCATCAATAGAAATAACAAAATACCCGTGGCTGGCGAGGTTCTCAGCTAAGTAATCGTAACCTCGGTAACTCAGTGCAGGGTGCACTAGTGGTGTATTCGGGCACTGGTCGTCATCGGCGATCAACACCGGCAGTTGGCCAATTTCGGTCTCGCAGGTTTGATGGCGCCCATGCATTAACAGCACCATTGGCATGGGGGTGCTGGCAGTTTTGGAATAACGTACATAACCATGCACGTCAGATTCGTAACTGCGATCGCCTATTGGGTCAGTTACAGTGATACGGCCGAAGTTATAGTCCACGTCCTCAAGTACTTCGTATGGACCCATAGGGGATGGATCTACCGCTAATGTTACTAATTCAGCTCTACTGGCGCTTGGCGTAGTAACGGCAGATGTTTCTGTGCTGTCTTGGCAAGCTGCAAGGGTAAAAAGTGCCAGTGAGCCAACCAGAGCCCTGAGAGGGGAAAACGATATAAAAGATTGCACGGAATAACTCCATAATTAATTTGCTTAAGCAAAGCAAATATCGCGCCATAGTGTTACCGTTTTTGGTGCAACTGCACGACAGCCCCTTACGCACATTGGTGAGGGCGCTAACGGGGTAGAGCCGGTAGAGCCGGTGGGACGGTGCGATTAACAGGGTTTGATGAGTGCCATCCCCCGATAATGGGGTAGAGCCGTGGGTGGGGCGGTGTGATTAACAGGGTTTGATGAGTGCTATCCCCCGTTAATGGGGTAGAGCCCGTAATTGGCACAAACCAAGTGGTCAGCGACCACTTGGCATCAACGCCTGCGGACATCCGAATTATGGAGATAAGAGGTCAAATTTGGGAGTTTTGATAATTGAATGGGCACAGTTTGGGCACGATTTGGGCACAGCCAAATTTCAGGCATAAAAAAACCCAGACCAAAGGTCTAGGTTTTTTTATATAAGTCAAAGACTTATGTTTGGTGCGCCCGGCACGATTCGAACGTGCGACCGCCTGGTTCGTAGCCAGGTACTCTATCCAGCTGAGCTACGGGCGCTTCAGGCTGCGTACTATATGGATGTCGCCCCCCTCTGTCAACGACTTCATGAAATAAATTGGAAATCGTCGATTATTGTTCAAAAAATCGCCAACATATTGATATATAACAGCATTAAAATGCTGATCTAACACATTACCTGTGGTTGCGCTCGGGAATATGAAACTGGTTAGGGGAGGTAATGTCTTAACCAGCGGGGCGGGATGCTGATAGGGGGCGGGTCTGCGCGAGGAATTTTGTCACAGGGCTATTCTGCCCAAATAATTGATATCTATAGTGTTGTGTCGACGCGTTAGCAGTGTAAAGTTAGCGTCGATCAAGCCTCGCTAGCGATTTCTTGGGGGGCTTTGGCAAATAGATGAGGTTATTTTAGTGGATTTGTTTCGATCCCAATTCAAGCATCGAGGCTTTAGCCTGTCGTACTTGGACTCTGCGCCAGGTGATGGCGACCGGCCTGCGGTGTTATTGCTGCACGGTTTCCCTGATACTGCGGCTATGTGGCAACTGCAAATTGATGCGCTTCATGCCGCAGGTTTTCGGTGTATTGCACCGGATACGCTTGGCTGCGGGCGGTCCGACATGGCGCCGCGCGTTCGCGATTACAATGCAGTGGAGGTCGCCAGCGATAGTGCGGCCTTGTTAGATCACCTAGGGATTAAAAAAGTGCATGTTGTGGGGCATGACTGGGGTGCTGTTATCGCCTGGTTTTTCGCGGGCTACCATTCAGAACGTACAAATAAATTGCTTGTGATGTCGGTAGGCCATCCCACGTCATACGCCCGTGCCGGGCTAAAACAAAAGTTGCTAGGCTGGTACACCATTTTCTTTCAGCTAGGTGGTCTGTCGGAATGGTTGTTGAGGGGCGAGGGACGATTTTCTATGCGCAGGGTGTTCGCCACACATCCTGCAATGGATGAAGTCATGGCGCGCCTACGCCAGCCTGGCCGCCTTACAGCGGCGGTGCGGCTATACCGCGCGGCATTAGTAACGGTATTTATTCGTAAGCAGCCGAATGTGTCTGCGCCAACCTTAGGTCTTTGGAGCGACGGTGATCGCTTCTTGACGGAAGCTCAGATGCTTAACTCTCAATCTTATGTTGATGGTCCTTGGCGTTACGAGCGTTTGCGCGGACATCATTGGATTTCGTTGGAGCAGCCTGAGCGCTTGAATCAGCTGATGTTGGAATATTTTTCTTGAAGAGAATATTCGGCGTGGATATTTTCATTAGGGTTAAATTTTTGGATTAATAAATGGATTGCTGCGTAGGCGTTCGACAGTTAAATCGACGAACGCTCGAATTTTTGCATTAGCACGGCGACCCTCGACATGAATGACATTAATGGGCAATGGCGGTTCTTCAAACTCTGTGAGTGCGCTTTGTAGCTTTCCATTTTCGAGTTCTTCTCCTATCTGATACGACATTAAGCGGCTAATGCCGTGCCCTGAAATGACCGCGCTAAGAGCTGCTGCATTCTGGTTGCAGTGTAGCCGGGGGGTTAGTTTTACCTGTTCCTTTTTACTTTGGTTATGAAATTGCCATATGTTGGTAGTCTCAAATGTAGTTGGGAAAATTATCTCATGATCGGCAAGGTCGATGGGCGAATTGGGCCGGCCTTTGGCATCGAAATAGGACGGCGCAGCGCAGACAATTCGTCGTACCTTACCTACTTCGCTTGCATAAAGTCCGGAGTCTTTTAGATGGCCAATACGAATCGCTATGTCGATTTTTTCTTCAAGCAGGTTGGTAACACGATCAAAAAGCATGGCTTTTACTGCGACGTTTGGATGTAGCTTCAGGTACTCGGTTACAATTGGAATAATATGCTTTTCGCCAAATAACACTGGTGCCGTTATTGTTAGTGTTCCGCTTGGCTTTTTGTATACCCCAATTACGGCCGCTTCAGCTTGCTCCAAATCATCGATGATACGTTTTGCGTCCTGCAAAAAGCGTGCGCCAGCCTCGGTTAATCGTACTAATCGTGTTGTGCGATTAAAGAGCTTTACACCTAAATGGTTTTCGAGTGCGGCAATTGATCGTGTCGTGGCGGGTGCGGAAAGCGCCAAGACCTCCGCTGCGGCAGAAAAGCTCTGTTGTTTGGCCACTTCAATAAAAATTCGAATGTTCTGTAGCTTGTCCATTTTTACCCGCTCTTGCTGTTATGCCTTATTATTTAATTATACGCAATAATCAATTTAAATTTTGAGCAATTATTTCGTTTGTTGGCAGGGGTATGCTTTGTTCAGGAAGTCGGATGTGGATGTTTGCATCGATAACTGGAGGTCTTCAGCGCAAAAATTGGTTTCTGATTGCGCTGAAGATCACTCATAGCCGGTGCACATTATTCTATATTTTCCGCTTCTATTTTATGTCAGGTGCTGATGCTATTTCGCGCAGCCCTAGAATGTTTCGATGTATTCATTGATGAGATACCCGAGCCTGTAATAGGAGCAAGCTATGAACTCAACGTTTCCCACGTCAAATTTGCCTATTAAATTATACAGAAACCCAATTTCTGGTCACTGTCATCGAGTGGAGCTGATGATGGTGTTGTTGGATATTCCCTACCAAACCATTGATATTGATATGGCCGCTGGCGAGCACAAAGCACCTGATTTTCTTAAAGTAAGTCCTTTTGGTCAGGTGCCAGTCATTGATGACAACGGCGTTACGTTGACAGATTCGAACGCTATCATTCTGTATTTGGCAAAACGTTATAACAATGCTTATGAGTGGTGCCCGAATGATCCCGTGGCAGAGGCCGAAGTGCAGCGCTGGCTCTCAGTTGCCGCAGGTGAAATTGCCTCCGGCCCTTGCGCAGCCCGCTTGGTGAAAGTGTTTGGTGTTGATCTTGATTATGAGGCGGCCAAACTAAAAACTTTGGCGTTGTTTGCTGTGTTAGAGCCCTGGTTGGCCTGCCGAGATTACCTCGTGGGCGAAAATATAAGTCTCGCTGATATTGCGGGCTACAGCTATATCGCTCATGTTCCCGAGGGTGGGATTAGTCTAGCGCCCTATCCGGCGATAAGAGCTTGGTTAGGGCGCATTGAAGCTCAGCCACGTTTTATTGGTATGAGGAAATCGCCGCTGCCCGCCGCGTGATTTATTAGAGTATCCAAATTTAGGTGAGATTATGGCATTCACAAAGCGACCGCTATTTCATGAAGGCGAAATAGCGGTTCATACCCGGCTAGGTATTGCTGATCAGGTCGCTGCAGCTCGTATCCGTAGCGTCATGACACAGCAGCATCAGGTGTTTTTTGCGGACCTGCCCTATGTAATTCTCGGTCTGCTGGACGATCGAGGTTATCCGTGGGCTATCCCGCTTTTTGGCCGGGAAGGATTTATTCGCATTGTAAGCGATAGTCGACTCTATTTTCAGGCCTTGCCTGCATTGCGCGATGCTTTGAGCGTCGCGCTGCGAGTCGGGCAAAAAATTGCTGTGCTGGGCATTCAGTTAAATACTCGACGACGCAATAGAGTAAACGGTGTTATTGCTGCTATCGATAGCACCGGATTTATGCTCGAGGTAGAGCAGAGTTTTGGGAATTGTCCTAAGTATATCCAAAAGCGAGATTTAATCTGGGCGGATGGTGATTCAGTTTCTGAACGTATTCGGAATATTTCCATTGCTAAGAATATTGATGAAAAGGCAAAGGAAATAATAGAGCGTGCGGATACATTTTTTATCGCCTCTCGTTCAAATGATCTATACCGTGATGCCCAAAATGGTGTTGATGTTTCACATCGCGGCGGTATACCGGGATTTATAAAAATTATTGCTAATAAACTGTATTTCCCAGATTTCAGCGGAAATAACTATTTTAATACCATCGGGAATATTCAATCTGATTGCCGAATTGGATTGTTTTTTCCTAATTATGCAACCGGTGATGCGATTTTTATGGTGGGGAGTGCTGAGCTTGATTGGGAGGGTAGCGCAGTTGATTCGTTTGACGGGGCGGAACGCATTGTTGAAGTGGCCGTGGAAAAAGTCATTATGGCCGAGGAATTAATGCCGATGTTAGGTGAGCTAATTGAGCGGTCGCCATTTCTTGCTGGCACGGGAAGGTGGGGCGGCGCAGAATAATGAAAAGACGCCTTTTTGAATTAATAGGCAGGCTTGCGATGTAAGCGGAAACTCTAAATAGCTGATCTTTGGATCCTTAAGGAACCGGTGGTTCCTTAAGGATATTTTTATCTTCTTACAAAGGTGCGATAGCCAAAATATCAATTGGCAAGGCATCGAGGCCAGGTAAGCTACCACCGCCAATCACAGCAAATACATCAAAAGGAAGGACGCTTAAGCCAGGTACGGGACCGCCGCTGAGTATTGATACCACGTCAATTGGCAGTGCATCTAGGCCTGGCAGGCTGCCGCCAAGTAATGCGCCGGGATCAATGGGTAGGAAGGTTAAGCCAGGTATGGTTGGCAAGCCGACATTCAATAAGGCTAAATAATCAGTTACGTTGGGCAGACCACCACTAAGCAGTGTACTTGGGTCTGTAGGTAGGGCGTCCAGGCCTGGCAAGCCGCCACCAAGTAAAGCGCTAGGGTTGGTAAGTGTGTCTAAGCCAATCAAGCCACCATCAAGAGCGGGTAGCGTTGTCAGTAGTACCATTGGATCGAGGGGGAGTGCATCTAAGCCGGGAAGTCCGCCTGCGCCGCCGCCCAAGGCACCAAGCTGATTGTCAACTTGCGTTAATACGTCAATAACTGGCGCTAGTGGGCCAGCCATGCTGAGGGATGAGATCGAAGTGAACGCGACTGCAGCCGCAATTTTTTTAATACTAGTCATTCTGTTCCCCAAAATTATATCTTCTGAAAGTGAATGCAATGCCTACGGCGCCACCGCTAACTAAAACTGTTGTAAGCGAGTTGTCATGGTACGTAGTTACACTTATGGCGAGGTGTGACGGCGGTCACAAAAAATTGCCTGATCTGCTCATGAAGTGACCGCTAGTTCACGTAAAAACCCCTTTGAGATCTTGTTTTGTTTGCTCGTCTCGATACAAAGCGCCGTTCAGTAATCTCGCCAAGGCAGCTTGACGAGTATGCGGGAATGGGTGGCAGGCGGGCCGTATGTGATGAAATAGCCGGCGGCTCGGGCGAGATAAAATGCCAATTGTAGCCACCGACGTATTTTCAAATGCTGCGTTTAAATATCCGATTTAGTTTGATAGTAGCTCCCGCAGCTAACTTCCCTACGTGCGGCGTCAACTTGAGGCCAGTCGGCATTTGATGGTATCACCCGTCGCCATAGAATTAAGCCTTTGTCACTCGGCGCGGTTACCTCGATGACGTCGGTCGCAGGCTGTATCTCTTGCTGCTCGGTTCTTAGTACGACGGTCACCAGCTTGCCGCTTATCGCTTGGTCGTTAACTGCAAATATATTGTCGGTGTTGTCGGCAAATACAGCGAGCGATGTATAGTTATCTGATGCGTTTAATGTCGCCATTACTGGGCCGTCACTTAGGTCGTATGCGCATACGGTGTAGGCAAGGTCTGGTGCTGGTCTGACTATTTTTCGGCTTTTCGCAGTGATTCTTTCTGGAATATACAGCCGGTTGGCTCCTCCAGCCTCAGAGTTGATATTGAACATGATGAGAGTCATAAGGGCTTTAGGCGTATAACGTACAACGACTAGGTGGCTAACAACGGCGACGATGGCGATGAATACAAACCAGCGGGCTAAGCGTTTCATTGGCAGCTCTCCCGTTGAATTACGGGGAGTTCGACGCTTTGCGGCGCCTCGTATACCTTGGTGCTAGGATTGTATAGGCGCAGTGTAAGAGAGTAATCGCCAGCTGCACGGCTTGAAATCCAGTTTCTAGGCATCTCCGTAGCCGACACCACAATGTCGAACTGACCGTCGTCCTCTCTTTCGACCGTTGTCTTAGCAACCGATAGTGCATTGTCCGTGTTTTGCGGCAAGTAGTGATCCGCAGCATAGGCGGTTAGGCTCCACCAGCGGGCATCAGGATCGTTGCCTAGTACATGGTAAGTGCAATTTTCCTGTAGTTGCTGGCCATTGCTGTCTTCGAAAGCGGTGTAATAGAGTGTTTCTTCTTTCGATAACGCGAGGAGGCCGCCGACCGCTATGGCGGCTCGCTGGTACATGCCGGAATCGGCAGCGCCGGCGGCTAAGAGGGTTCGCCACGGGCCATTATGCAGTGACGCGGCGTCGAGTTGTTTGCTAAGCATCGCTTGTGCGGACCAGGTGCCAATGGTGATTCCAAGCACGAGTGCTAAGCTGTATTTGAGGATTCGCATGGTTATCGTCTTATTATGATTGCTGTGTTATTGATATTGTTATGTTTATGCACTAAATAATAACACAACAATCACGTCGATCTTCCTCGTTTGTCGCGCTTAAAAGGGCATCTTAAGTGGCTGCTAGCGCAAGGACGGTATTGCAGACAGAACAATAAAAATGGTGATAAGGATTAGATTATGAGAAAACTCCCTTTGTGTGCCGCCTTGGGAATGTGTGTCGCCACGCTCACACTGGGTGGCTGCAGCTCTAAAGAAGCGCCGCTTGAGCGCGCCGCCGATGCCGACGCCTATGGCAGTACACCCGCCACAGCGCGCACGGCTGAGATAAATCGGCAGGTATTGCAAGAATTGCCTTTTGCAGACGAACAGGATTTTGTTGAGGCTAGACGTGGTCTCATCGCCAGCGCAGAGGCGCTTACGATTCGAGATAAAAACGATAAAGTAATATGGGACCAGCCGTCATACGAGTTTATTAATGGCGACGCGCCCGATAGCGTCAATCCTAGCCTTTGGCGGCAAGCCAAACTGAATAATATTCATGGTCTTTTCAAGGTCACCGACGGTGTTTATCAGTTGCGTGGCTTTGACCTTGCCAATATGACTATCATCGAGGGCGATAAAGGTTGGATCGTGGTCGACCCTCTGACCACGGCGGAGACCGCAGCGCGCGGAATTGAATTTGCCCGCGAACATCTTGGCGACCAAGCCATATCGGCAATGTTATTTACGCACAGCCATATAGATCATTTCGGTGGCGCGCTAGGGGCACTCGCTGCGGCGCAAACTGAGCTTGCTGATATTCGGGTTATTGCCCCAAGCGGGTTCATGGAAGAGTCGATTAGCGAGAATGTTTTAGCCGGCCCGACCATGAACCGTCGCGCGGAATATATGTATGGCATGCCGTTGCCCAGAACAGCGCGTGGCCACGTGGATAGCGGCTTGGGTAAAGAGCCGGGTATTGGCACCGTGGGGATATTAACGCCCACAGACCTTGTTAGCCGTACTGGTGAGACCCTAGAGATTGATGGCGTTTCCTTTGTTTTTCAGAACGTATCAGGTTCAGAGGCACCAGCCGAATTTACGTTTTATTTACCTGAGAAAAAAGCATTTTGCGGCGCCGAATTATTGTCGCGAAATATGCACAATCTATACACTCTGCGTGGCGCAAAAGTGCGTGATGCGCTGGCATGGAGTGGTTATATTGATGAGGCCGCGACTTTGTTTAATGAGGCCGAAATATACTTTGCCAGTCATCATTGGCCCATTTGGGGGCAGCCGCGTATAAACGAATTTTTGGAAGTTCAACGCGATACTTATAAGTATATTCATGACCAAACGCTGGGTATGGCCTACAAAGGCTACACCCCAGTAGAGATTGCTGAACAATTGGCGCTACCCGCGGCATTGCAGAAGAGCTTCGCGAACCGCGGCTACTATGGCACGGTAAGCCACAATTCCCGCGCGGTCTATCAAGGGTATTTTGGCTGGTATGACGGTAATCCTGCAAATCTGAATGCATTACCCCCTGAAGATGCCGGGCGTCGCTATATTGCTGCAATGGGCGGCGCTGCAAAAGTGTTGGCGGTTGCACAGCAGGCATATGACGACGGTGACTATCGCTGGGTCGCAACGCTGCTGAATCACTTAGTATTTGCTGAGCCTAAAAACGAGCAAGCCAAGGCGCTGTTGGCGCGCAATTATGATCAGCTTGGCTACCAAGCAGAATCGGGTCCTTGGCGCGATGTTTATCTTAGCGCTGCCTATGAACTGCGTCACGGTAATACGGCAAGCACTCAAGATCTCAGCGTTGCGAGAGATATGCTGGTACACTCACCGCTCTCAAACTTCTTTAACGTGATGGCGGCGAGATTAAACGCGACGAAAGCGGAAGGCATGGAAATGACGATTAATTTCGTATTTACTGACTTGGCTGAGACTCACGTATTAAAATTAAAGAACTCGGTATTGCATCATCGACGTGCAGAGGCTGATCCAGATGCCAATGCAACACTTAAAATAAGTCATGCATTATTTCTGGATATTGCGCTTGGTCAGGCAAGTATTAAAGATTTGGTGTTCTCTGATCAGTTATCAATTGACGGTAGCAAAATAGATCTGGGTCGATTTTTTGCTCTGCAAGATGGTATTGCAGCTGGTTTTTCTATTGTGACGCCGTGATACAGTCACTCTGTATTTATGTATAGCATCCGTTTGCTGTACATATCGATATTTTCAATACCTCCGTGTGCGTTAAAAGGCAGATAGCTGTCGCTTAGCGCACACTGCGTGTCGCTTTATTTTCGAATATAAAAATTCAATTATTAGTTTAGCGTCTACTTAAGATGTAGCGCAGGCATTACGGGCAACGCACTGTATTTCCATGGAACCAAGGAAAAATAGGTTGTTAGATCAATATCGGTTGCTGGCGATAAATGTGCTGAATGATGGCAGAGGTACTGGTAACTGCTTTGGCTTAGATCAATTTTATATCATAGGAAATAATCATGAATAAACATCGTTTACTTTCGATCGCAATCGCAGCTACTTTCGCCACGCCGCTGTTTGCCCAAGCGGTCGAGATCTCAGCAGAAGAACTCGCGACGCTTAAAGCACAAATTTCGGCCCTGCAAACAAGGTTGGCGGAAATCGAGGCGCAAGCAGAACTAACGACTTCGTCAGTTGCAATAAATTCCCAGGCCTTAACGGAGAAGCAAGCGACTGTGGCACCGGTAAAAGAAAAATCCAAGGACGGCATTACAGTCGGTGGCGCAGTTCGTACGAATTACAGCCACACCTCATACAGTGAAGGAAATAAGGACCGTGGTGGGGATTTTGATTTTGATATCTTCAGGTTGAATCTACGCGGTGAGATCGGCGATGTGTCATTGAATGGTGAGATTCGCTTTTTCGACTATATGACCGCGATTAAATACGCTTACGTTGGCTACCAATTCAGTGAAAATTGGCAGGTAAATGCAGGGGTCACGAAAGTGCCATTTGGTAATAGCCCGTATAACTCCAATAATTATTTTTTCAGCGCAAATTATTACCTAGGTCTAGAAGATGACTTTGACCTAGGTGTGGTGTTTAAACGCAGTGTTGCCGAACATTGGCAACTTGATCTCGGTTTTTTCAAAAATGACGAGCTCGGCGGAATCGATGGTTACGTAGATAACCGTTCCGACCGCTACTCATACGATATTGTCGGTGCGCGAACTGCTGGCGAAGGTATTTACGATGAGCCGGGTCAGGCCTTGGGTGAATACAATACGTTTAGTGGCCGCTATGCCTATCATTTTGAGCAGGGCGAGTTATCCACGGAAGTGGGTGTGTCAGTTTTAAGTGGCGGGCTGCATGACGGTGACAGTCGCGCTGGCGATTATGATGCGTGGGCACTTCATGCTAACAGCCAGTATCAAAATTGGCATTTACAACTTCAACATAGCCAATATCGTTACGACATAGACAATGTTGAGCAAGTTGCCGTTGGCGCTTATTCTTTTTATGACACCATCGCTGCTGAGGCGACGTCCACAACGCTGAATATCGCTTACGACATGGCGGTGAACTTCGGCGCTGTGACTGGCCTGCAATTTTATAATAATTATGGCGTTGTTTACGACAAGTCAGACGCAACGGCTAATACCGTGATGAATGTAACTGGGGTGTCTGTTGCAGCGGGCGGCTTGTTTACTTATTTCGATTGGGTACACGCCAAAAATCAACCCTTTGTCGGCGGCAGCGCGGTAGGGGATAGCGGTGATTACGAGCAGCGTTTAAACATTAATGTTGGTTACTATTTTTAAGCCAGTTGAGCGCAATACACTGAAACTAACATACGCAGTAAGGATAATCTGATGACAAATAGAAAGGATCCCATGGTCCCCGACGGCCAGGTCACGCCAATCAATACAGACTACCAAGTTGGGCAAGACAATATTGTGCTGAATATTGGTCCCTTTGGGCTAGATATACACAATCGGGTCTTTGCCGTTTCTGCGCTTGCCGTGATTGCGTTTGTCGCGCTGACATTGTTTTTTCAAGAACAAGCTGAACCCATGTTCAGTGGCGTGCGTAACTGGCTGACGAGCAATCTAGATTGGTTTTTTATTAGTGCGGCAAATATTTTTGTGCTGATATGTTTGGTTTTGGTTGTCTCGCCATTAGGGCGGGTGCGCCTCGGTGGTACCGAAGCGAAACCGGATTATAGCTATCTAGGCTGGTTTTCGATGTTGTTTGCTGCAGGCATGGGCATCGGCTTGATGTTTTATGGGGTTTCTGAGCCTCTGACTCATTTTGCGACTTCCTTTGCCGGCACCGCTGGGGAGAATGGCGCGCGTACCGATTGGGCGCCTTTGGCGGGCGCAGCGGGTGATGCTGAGTCAGCGGAACGTTTGGCAATGGCCGCGACCATCTATCACTGGGCTCTGCATCCTTGGGCTATATACGCGGTAATGGCATTGGGCTTGGCGTTGTTTTCCTTTAACAAAGGTTTACCGCTCACTATTCGTTCAGTTTTTTATCCTCTCTTGGGCGAGCGGGTTTGGGGTTGGCCGGGTCATATTATCGATATTTTGGCCGTGTTGGCGACACTATTTGGCTTGGCGACGTCGCTGGGCTTGGGTGCATCGCAAGCGGCTTCCGGTTTGCACTATCTGTTTGGTATCCCGCTAGGCGAAACTACGCAGATCTTGTTGGTGATTGGGATTACCTCGTTGGCACTTATCTCGGTAGTGAAGGGCCTAGATGCTGGGGTGAAAAAATTATCTGAGATCAATATGATCTTAGCCTTACTACTGCTGGCTTTTGTGGTGGTCGTCGGGCCAACCTTAGCCATCGCGACTGGCTTTGCCGATAATATCGTCGCCTACTTCCGCTATTTACCTGAACTGGCTAATCCCATAGGCCGTGAAGACAGCAACTTTGCCTCGGGCTGGACGGCCTTTTACTGGGCGTGGTGGATATCATGGAGTCCTTTTGTGGGTATGTTCATTGCTCGCGTATCACGTGGTCGCACAGTGCGGGAATTTATTGTTTCTGTATTATTGATCCCGTCTACCGCGTGCGTGTTCTGGATGACGGTTTTTGGCGGTACCGCAATTAAACAAGTGGTGGTCGATAATTATCAAAAAGTGGTTGAGGCTGATTTACCCCTGCAATTGTTTAGCATGCTTGATGCCTTGCCCTTGTCGAGTATCACCTCGTTCATTGCGATTGTGCTGGTAATTGTGTTCTTTGTGACCTCGTCCGATTCTGGTTCCTTGGTGATTGATGTGATTTCTGCCGGTGGCAAGGTTGATTCGCCAACGCCACAGCGGGTGTTTTGGTGTTTGTTTGAAGGTTTAGTGGCCGTATCGCTCATTGTCGGGGGTGGCTTGGTGGCTTTGCAGGCCATGGCGGTGTCTACCGGCTTACCCTTTACGCTGGTGCTGCTGGTGGCCGCATTTTCTACGGTGAAGGGCTTAATGTCGGAGCCCCGATAACCCCGAGCTGTTTGGCTGCTCGTCTTGAATCTATAATGGGTTCCGGGCGGGCATATGAAGTAGATTACGGAGCAGAATAATGCAGGCTGAGCAATCCGAAGTATTGGATTTTTTTCGGCGTTATCAGCCATTCTCAAATTTACCTGAGGAAGCGTTGAACAGCGTCGCTAATAGCGTTGAAATTGCCTATTACCGCGCCCAGTCACCTATTCTTCAACTAGGGCAAGATAATCGCCATTGGTACGTGATCCGCAGCGGTGCAGTCGAGGTTTTTCGCCGCGACGGGCAACTATATAATCGGCTCGGCACAGGTGATTTTTTTGGCGAGCAAAGCGTTATGCTTAATCGGCCTGTGCGTTTCCCGGTTACGGCTTTAGAAGACACGCTGGTGTATCTCGTTAGCGAGGAGACATTTAATTATTTATTTGACAATTTTGAGCACTTTGCCGATTTTGTCGAAGTAGAAGATCAGACTCGCTTACGCCAATCTATATCAAAGCACGATAGCGATGATGCATTGCTCACTGCGAAAGTAAGTACCTTAATCACGGCGCCACCGGTTATGGTCGCTAGCGCGACCACCGTACATCAAGCCGCCATTCGTATGACCGAAGAGAACGTATCTTCATTATTGATTACCGCTTCTGAACAACACGAAGGCCAAACAGGTGAAATCATCGGCATTGTGACTGACCTAGATATTCGCGGCCGGCTTGTCGCGAAGGGGCTAAGCAGTGAAACCCCGGTGGTGAATATCATGAGCACCGAGCTGATTTACGTGCAAAGCCATCAGTTCGTTTTCGACGCGATGATGTTAATGCTCAAACACAAGGTGCAGCACCTCCCTGTGCTGAAGAAAAAGCAAGCAATTGGCCTAATTAGCCATTTGGATATTTTGCGTTACGAATCGCAAAACAGCTTGTTCGTGGTTAAAAGTATTTTCAATGCACAGAACGTCGATGACTTAGCTGTACTTACTCCAGAGGTTCACGCTTGTTTTGCGCGAATGGTGCATCAAGATGCCAACTCGCAGATGATCGGCAATGCGATGGCGGTGATTGGGCGGAGCTTTAAACAGCGTTTATGTGAGCTAGGCGAAGCGCATTTAGGCACACCGCCCGTGCCGTACTGTTTCTTGGCATTAGGCTCTATGGCGCGTGGCGAGCAATTGATTGTAACAGATCAGGACAACGCCCTTATTTTGGATGATGGTTTTGTGCCGGCCTTGCACGACGAATATTTCAGTGCACTTGCCAGCTTTGTAAGCGACGGTCTAGCGCGTTGCGGCTATAGCTACTGCACCGGAAACATCATGGCAAGTAACCCTCGCTGGCGACAGCCTTTTTCGGTTTGGCAGCAATACTTCCGGGAGTGGATTGAAAGGCCAAACGCGGAGTCTTTATTACATAGTTCAATATTCTTTGATCTGGAAGGAGTGTGGGGTCAGATCAAGTGGGCGGAAGCCCTCAATCAGTTGATTCGCGACAAGGCCCAGAAAAATTCACGATTCCTCGCATGCATGGCCCGCAATGCCTTGCTGCGAACGCCGCCTTTGGGATTTTTTAAGGACTTCGTGATGGAAACCGATGGCCAGCAAACAAATTCCATTAATATGAAGCGCCGAGGTACTGCACCAATAGCCGATCTTGTTCGCATTCATGCTTTGCTTGTTGGCTCAACAGCGCGTAACACCTTTGAACGCTTAGAGGACATTATTGATGCGAAGATCTTGCCGCCCGGTCGAGGCATGGATTTACGTGACGCACTTGAATTTATTGCCATGGTTAGAATTCGCCATCAAGCCTTAGATATCGAATTGAAGCGAGAGCCAGACAATAATATTGAACCTGAGCATTTGTCGGATTTTGAGCGTAAAAACTTAAAAGAAGCGTTTCAAATACTCAGTAGTGCGCAACGTTACTTGAAGTTCAGATATCAACCCGGCAGGGTAAGTTGAGGGGCGGGCATGTTTTATCTTGCTAAAAATCAGCTTGCCGACCCGCATATAGCTAGGTCAGTGGGAAAACATGGCAACTGGTCAAAACGCTTCGCCACGCTGGCTGAGGCAAGTAAATACCCAGCGTTAACCATGTTTTACCAGCAGGGCGTTGTCGCGGCATCAACGCCCATCGCGGATGTCGAAATGGTGGCGCTGGATTTTGAAACCACGGGATTGGATCCCAGTCGCGACAGCATTGTCAGTATCGGTCTCGTACCCATGAGCCTAAGCCGAATACGCTGTGGTGGGGCGAAGCATTGGATTATAAGGCCAGAAACACGTCTACATTCAACGTCTGTGGTCGTTCATGGGATTACCCATTCTGCGGTGGCCGATGCCCCTGATTTTCACACGGTCATCGATAACTTACTGGCGGCGTTGCAGGGCAAAGTTGTAGTTGTACACCACAGTCTTATTGAACGTTGTTTTTTGGACGCGGCGCTTAGACGTGCAGTACAAGAGGGAATCGAATTCCCAGTTATCGATACCATGGCCCTAGAGGCTCGATTCAGTCGTACAGTGTGGCAAAGCCTGCGGGCTGCACTGCTCGGCAGGCAACTGAATTCTATTCGCTTAACGGATAGCCGCACTCGTTATCATCTACCCTACTACCGACAGCACAACGCCCTTACTGACGCGCTGGCCTGCGCTGAACTGCTGCAGGCGCAATGTGCTACTCATCTAACACCCGCGACACCAGTGAGTGCGGTGTGGAGCTGATCGCACAGATGCTATGTGCGGCAGATTTAGGTCGTTTATCACTGGTTTCTAGTGGCGACAGGGCGGATCGGCGTCGACTGAATTGACGTGGTGAATACATGAGTACCGCAGCCAATACTTGTTATAATGGCAAATACGCTGGCAAAACTTCAATTTGGGGTGGTTTCGGCCATTCGAGTCTAATCCGCTGGCCTGGTTCGAGTGCATCACGACGTCATAGCCGGACGGTAGAATAATAATTTTTAGTCACAGTGTAGACGATAATATCTGATGGAAGCCCTACAGGTGCTAGATACGCGAAGCGTGAGCACTGTTATTTTACGATGAGTGGAGTAAATAATGATCGATGTAAGTTCCGCGCGACTGAGCAATGTTGCTGTGCATAGAGTAGGCAATAAAGCGCGCGAAGAAGGCATGCGTCTCGCAGAGAAAGAGTCGAGTGTGAGTGAGTCCCTAGGTGAACTGCTAGCGACGCATTATCTTGCTCCGCTCGCAAAGCAGAAGGAAATATACGATTTTTTTCATGAGTCAGATTTGTCCTTGAATGCGGTATCGAGTATTGCGGAAAAGATATTCGACGAATCGAATGACTTTGTGACGAGCACCCAGTCCATTGCGAAGCATTTATATGCTACGTCTACACATCAGAATATCTCTGCGGGTGATCTGGTGTTTTTGCTATTTTCAGACATTAAAGTAGACGAGATTGAGTCGAATTGCCTTGCTATTTTGAAAATTGAAAACAAAGATAATTTCTTGGAAATAACGGAATCGCCAGATTCCTTTGATGTAATTGAGCGAAGCGGGATTTCTCTTAATAAGATACAAAAGGGCGCCTTGATCCTACCCAATGCCAAGGGCGTATTTGTTGTTGATAACCTTGGCCAAAAAACCAAATATTGGAAAGATGCCTTCTTGAAGGTTTCGCCAAGAGCGACATCGAAGTCTTATGCTAAAATATGCGGCTCAATTTTAAAGGGCATAAGCTCCAAAATTGAGGATTCGCAAGACGTTGCCGATTTGAATGAAAAGATCACTGAGAAAATTAATTCTTCAGAGATTACCTCTATTGCAGAAATAAAAGATATTTCCTCACAGTACATTGATTCTGAAGCCTTGTCTGAAGTGATATCTGGTGTGGTGAGTAGCACCGGCGTTGATATTGAAGATAATTATGAAATCAAATCACAAGATTTTGCCAAACAAGCAAAGCCCATTACCAGCCGGGTGCGCGTGCGCGCTGGCGTTGGTTTAGTGATTAGTGATGCAAAATATTCAGTGTCGGGCGTTTCGATTACAGATAATCAAGACGGCTTTCAGGCTGTGGTTAATATTAAAGCACGCAAGGAAGTGTAATTTAGTATTAAGGCTAAAGCCGACTAAGCGCTTGCTAGGGATTCTGGTTAGCGCCTTGTTCATAAAAATTATGATTGCGATGGGTAACAATAATAATGCGATTAATTGCTATAAGTTTACTTGGCTTTTTACTGGCCGCTTGCGGTGGTAGTTCAAGTTCAAGTTCAAGTTCAAGTTCAGGTGGCGGGGCTGCTGCGGGCGGACTGACGTCGTGGCCGGCGTCGCAGCAAGGCGAGGATCCACCGCCCGCGCCAGAACAGTTTGAACCCATCATTAGCAATGGCGACACGCTCGCCAGTATGTTGCCTGCTAATATTGTTAATCGACTGTTTGACCCCGTCGCTTTCGGCTACACGGTAAATGATATTAGTGATCCCATCATTGTTGAACATATGGTGCGCGCGAGCTTTGCTCAGCTACAGGACGGCTCTCGTTTACAGCATGCCTATCATTGGTATGGTCATCCTTACGAAAACTCCGAAGTTGCCTTAATGCCAGTGGAATTTTTAAATCGCTACGGTACCAAATTATACGGCGAGATCGTATTGCCTTATGCGGCAAAAGGCAGTCCTAAGGAGGGGCCTTTCCCTGTAATCATAGCTCTGCAAGGTCTAAATACCAATGTAGCTATGTATCGATGGTGGCATCGCTTATTCGCAGATAATGGCTATATGGTGTTCGCCTTTGATTTTAGCGGTCAAGGCCATTCTGACGATGAGGGCGAGGGTGATCCCGGCAATAATCTGCATGATGCGCAAGATGCCATGCGCTATTTATTTGAGAAATCTTCGATCGCCAGTGTGCTCAATGCGGAGCAAGTTGGCGTAATTGGTCACAGTATGGGGGCAGGCGGGGTGCTGCGTGTGCAAGAACAGGAAGCAAGCAATGCGACAGAGCCGAATCCGGTGCGTATTCGGGCGGCGGTTGCCGCGGCGCCGGTGGGGGAGTCAGTGAGTGCGAGCCCAATTCCGATCATGATCCAAACCGGCGATCACGATGGTCCTATTGCCCCAATTCCCTTCGCAAACCCGGCAATAGTGCGACCGCTGTACGATAGCTTTGAGGGTGATAGGGCGTTTATTGTGGCGGAGGCCTCTACTCATGGCCAGCATACTAACTATCCCTTACTTCCAACCGCGACATGGGGGCGGGAGATCGCAGCTAATTATTCCCTGGCGTGGATGAATTATTACCTGCTAGATGATGCCGCCGCGTTGGCAGTGCTTGAGGGTGGTCACCCGCACCTGTCTTTTTTACACGATAGCGCAACGCGCATAAACGGTGTTGAAAAGGCCTATCGTGGCAACGGCCTTGCGCCAGACCCCGATGAATTTCAGTGAGCTGCTTGGCTTGTAGCGGAGCTTGCTAGCGCCGCAATCTTATTAACAAAGTGCGGGAACAACTCCCGCGGTAGATCGTGGCCCATGCCGGGTATGAGTTCGAGGCGTGCATTTGGAATCTTTTTAGCGGTATCAATTCCCGCTTGCACTGGCACCAAAACGTCGTCTTGCCCGTGAATAACAAGTGTCGGTACGCGGATGGTTTTCAATTTGGCTGAGCGGTCACCGCTGGCGATGATGGCAGCCATATGCCTACTAATCCCTTGTGGGTAATGGCTGCGCCGGTAGGCATTTAGTAAGCGTTCACTTAGCGCCGCATCGTCAACGGTATAGGCGGGGCTGCTAATCATCCGCCAGGTCCGTTTTGCATTCGCTAAGTAAGCTTCCTCACCAACACCGGGTTTGCGGGTAAGCTGCTTCAGTACCTTGATACTTGCCTGCGGTAGTGAGGGGGCGCCGCTTGACGACATAATTGATGTTAGGCTCATACTGCGCTCCGGATACGAGGCGGCGATTAATTGCGCAATCATGCCTCCCATAGAAGCGCCAACAATATGAGCGGATTCAATCTGCAAATAGTCCAATAGGCTGACCGTGTCCTCGGCCATGTCTTGCAGCAGGTAGGGCACTTTCATCTTCAGGCCAAGGCGGCTGCGCAACATTAATTTGACTGGATGTGGTGCCCGAGAATCAGTAAATTTCTGGGATAATCCTGTATCGCGGTTATCTAAGCGAATGACTCGAAATCCCTTTTCCGCAAGGGCTGAACAAAATTCGTCCGGCCAGGCGTGCATCTGCATCCCCAAGCCCATAATTAATACCATAGCCGGGTCACTCGGCTTACCGAACTCCTCGTAGGTTAAAAGTAGTCTGCTGGTATTTGCGGTTATTTCGGCCATGTTCATTCCGTCATTAAATTTTATGAATATTTTCTAAAGCGAGTCATATTGGCGGTGTTTGGAGCTTGGGTTCTCGCAAGTACATATCGCCTAAACCATACCATTAGGGTAGCTGCATTCCTATTTCCATTTTCGCCGATACTGCGAGGGGCTCAATGCTGTCTCCCTAGCAAATATTCTGCGGAAATAACTCGGATCTTGGTAACCGACGTCACTGGCAATTTGTTCAACACTGTCGTTGTCGGTCACTAGTCGTGTTTTAGCCGCGTCGATGCGTAGCATTTGCATATACGCTATCACTGTCATGCCGGTGTGTTGTTTAAAGCGTCGTTTAAATGTGCGCTCAGGGAGAGCGCTTTGCTGAACAACTTGCTCTACTGGCAAAGAGGCAGCCAAATTGGCTTGAAGCCAAGACTGCGCTTTTGCAACTTCCTTGTCTGCCGTCGTGATCTGCAGATTGCAGTGCGAGTAGGCGCCTTGGTTAGAATCATGATTGTCGATCAAGAACAGGCGCCGAGTCTCTTCGGCCACACGTTCGTTTGCCGTACTTTTTATGACGTGCAGGATGAGGTCTTGCCAGCTTGCATTGGCGCCGGCAGTCGTTAGGCGTGCATCACTATTCACAACCAGCACGGCGTTATTTTTAAATAGCACATTGGCAAAGCGCTGTTGAAATAGCTCGCCAAATGCCCAATGTGTTGTCGCAGGTAATCCCTTTAGTAAGCCGGTTTCGGCCAATACAAAGGCGCCAGTGCACGCGGAGCACAGCATGGCACCGTCTCTGTGTTGCTTGCTAAGCCAATTGCTTGCCAGCGTTACGCTGGCGGGTAACTCGCCGTCTGGCGTGATGAAAATAGACGGTACATAAACAACATCTGCGGGGCCGGCTTGGTCGAGGGTTTTTTGGGGGTGGATCGTTAAGCCGCCAGCAAAACACAGTGGCTCCCGTGTACTTGAAATCAGCTCTACGTCGAACAAAGTTTGTGGCTCGGTGCCCATCAACAGCGGCCAGAGTGTACCCGCAGTTGAAAGCAGATCTAGGGGGCCGGTCAATGTGGAAAGCATGGTCTCGGGCAACAATAAAATTTGTACACGAATTGGCATATTAGAACCGTTATTTGTTTTCTGGCATCTTATCTGAGTTTTGAAGTCAGCGTAAGCTGATGCTGATTTTATCGAATCTTAGTGGCACACTGCGCCATACATTTTTACAGAACCGGAGAGAATAAGATGACTACATCCCTAATGGCGATGGCTGGCTATATTGGCTGGGTATTACTATTGTATTTTGTTGTGATTGCCTACCGCGGATTTATGGTAATGAGCGCGCAACGTAAGGCCGACGCGTGGACCCGTGGACGTGAGCTACAAGACAGTCAGTCGGTAAAGCGTATCGGTGATGCGCTTAGCAATAGTTTAGAAACGGTGCCCTTGTTCATTGGTGTAATTCTGCTGGCTCACGTTAGCGATCAGTCAGCGGTCACTGACGGGCTCGCTCCAATCTATGTTGGCGCGCGGGTGGTGCAGTCGGTGTCACATATTATTTCAATTCACCATTTGATGATTTTCTTGGTGCGTTTTCCTGCGTTCCTGGTGCAGGTGGGCTTATTGGCGTGGTGGTCACTTGCACTAACTGGTTTAATTTAAACGCTGTAGGTGATCCGCAAAGCGTTTGAAGTTGGCCCGTGACGGAGCAGTCTGTCGCGGGTTTTTATTATCAGGCTTGTGCGCTTTTACTTGTCAGGTTTTCTTGTATTGTCATCAAGAAAATAACTACTGAATAAAGGCGTTAGGCCATCACCGTTGCCCCACAGCGCTTTTGCGCGACTGCCTAAGGCTACACGCGTCGCCTCGCCGATAACTAAATGCGCAATGGCAGCCCTGAATTCCTCAGGATTTTGCGTTTTTTGACTGCCAGCCATTACCGATGATGCGTAAATGATGTCAATAAACTCGGCCATTTTTGACGTGACTGGTCCGCCCTTATCCTCAGCCATCATGGCGTGAACAAGGACGCCAGCGACACCTTGCTCCTCTCTTTCGAGCTCGCGGAGTACGCCAAATATTTTTTGCATGGTGGTGGCGTAGTCACCGTCAGGGCTAGAGATGGTGCTAAGTAAGCGCTCACGTGTCATGCGTAATATATCATCCGTCACCGCCGCAATAAGCGCTTGTTTAGATGAGAAGTGGTGAAGTAGCGATGGGCGTTTAATCCCGCAGCGCGCAGCGATAGCTTCGAGTGGCGCGGCGATACCCTGCTCTGCAAACTCAATGCGTGCGGCTTGTAAAATTTGGGCGCGTGTTTCAGGGGTGTCATTTTGTCGTTTAGGACGTGCCATCTCAATCTCTTGGGCGGGTGTGCCTGTGCTAAGGAGTCGGTGCTATAAGCCCGCAGCTTAGCAGTATTCATGGATGTTGACAATTAACCTACTTGTGAGTAGATTAATTTAGAAGCGAGCGTGCGGTGTCTTTGATCTGTGTGAGTCATGGCTGCGAGCAACAATAACTAATATCGATAATTGCGAGGACGCTATGGGTAATATTACTTTTGTCGAGCATGACGGCACCCAACACACTGTTGTTTTAGAAGAGGGTAAATCCTTAATGCAAACCGCCATCGACAATCTCGTGCCTGGTATAGATGCAGATTGCGGTGGTTCCTGTGCCTGCGGCACCTGCCATGTATTTGTTGATGCAGATTGGATTGCGAGTACTGGTAACGCTGGTGACGAAGAGTTGCTAATGCTGGATATGACGCCTGAAAAAACGGCTACGTCTCGCTTGTCCTGCCAAGTCCAAACGTCGGCGGAGATGGATGGCATGATCGTACACCTGCCAGAGTTTCAAATGTAGCCCCATCAGTTCGCTTGTTAATACCACGCTACCGTCAATTACAATAATAGGCATATTGGAAACCTTATGAGCATTACGTCGACAGTCATTAAAAAAGGCACTACAGCGCTAGAAAAGACCGCATCGATTGTGCCGATTCATGTGCAAATCAAAGGTGCGCATTTAATTCAGAAGGCGAAGAAGAAAGTACTGAATCGCAAAGACTTCCCTGCGTTTGTAGAGTCTGATATTCCCGATGTGGCAACACTCGAGCTCAAAGATATCGACGTTAGCAATCCCTTTCTATTCAAGCAAAATAAATGGGAATCCTACTTTAAACGTCTGCGGGATGAGCGTCCGGTGCATTACCAGAAGCGTAGTCCGTTTGGTCCATTCTGGTCGGTGACTCGCTATGAAGACATTATGTTTGTCGATAAACATCACGAACTGTTTTCTGCTGAGCCGATTATTATGCTTGGTGACCGTCCGGAGGGCCTGCATGCGGACACCTTTATTGCTATGGATCCGCCGAAGCATGACGTGCAGCGCAGAGCGGTACAGGGTGTTGTCGCGCCGCAAAATCTTAAAGAAATGGAAGGTCTAATTCGTAGTCGTGCTGAAGACGTTTTAGATAATCTGCCCCTTGGTAAACCCTTTGATTGGGTTGAGCGTGTGTCGGTGGAGTTAACGGCACGGATGCTTGCGACCTTGTTTGATTTTCCTTATGCGCAGCGACACAAGCTGGCAGAGTGGTCAGATATTATTGGCGGTAATGTTGAGCTAACCGGCGGCGATGTGGTGACGGACACGGGTTTTACTGCGGCAGCTGAGGCGGGTAAGGCCTTTTCATCACTATGGCACGAAAAGGCGGCGAAAAAAGCCGCTGGTGAGCCTATGGGTTTCGACCTGATTAGTATGTTACTTGCTAATGAAGAAACCAAGGACATGATTAACCGCCCGATGGAGTTTCTTGGCAATTTGTCGCTACTCATCGTTGGCGGCAATGACACCACACGCAACTCTATGACCGGTGGCGTGTTTGCCTTGAATAAATTTCCCGAGGAATTCATCAAGCTTAAGAATAATCCAGGTTTGATTCCCAATATGGTTTCGGAAATTATTCGCTGGCAAACGCCCCTGGCGTATATGCGTCGGGTAGCCAAGGAAGATGTTGAGTTGAACGGCCAAACCATTAGAAAGGGCGACAAAGTCGTTATGTGGTATGTGTCTGGCAACAGAGATGAGCGCGTCATCGATCAGCCTGATCAGTTCATTATTGATCGCAAAAATGCGCGTAACCACCTTTCCTTCGGCTTTGGTGTGCACCGCTGTATGGGTAACCGCTTAGCGGAAATGCAGCTCCGTATACTATGGGAAGAGGTAATAAAACGCTTTGATGATATTCAAGTGCTTGAAGAGCCAGAGTATGTGCAATCCAATTTTGTAAAAGGTTACACCAAAATGATGGTTAAGCTAACGGGTAAAGCGTAGCGATCGTTGCGGCATAATTTGCATGGATAGCCATGAGATGATGTCCTTGCTTGCGTCTACATGCGAACCTCTGAATAGCGGCGATAAGGACTTGGGGCTTAATGCCCAGCCTCAAATCGCCGCCGATTCCGATTAGGATTACGTCGCAGTTTAGTAAGCGCCTGCGCTGTAGACCAGTTCGTAGCTGTGGCTATAAATTTCTAAAATATTACCGAACGGATCTTCCATGTAAATCATACGATAGGGCTTTTCACCGGGGTAGTAATAGCGGGGTTCTGCCATGCGCTTCTTACCCCCGGCAGCGACGATGCGCTCTGCTAGTTCCTCAACATTTGGATCTTGAACACAGAAATGGAACACGCCAGTTTTCCAGTATTCAAAATTATCTTCTGGGTTGACCTGTCCTTTAAACTCAAATATCTCTACGCCAATTCTGTCGCCGGTAGATAGGTGCGCGATACGAAATTTGTCCCAGTTGCTACCGAATACGTCAGTGCACATTGCCCCAATTGGGCTGTCGTCTTCGACGACTTCGGTAGGTGCCATGATTAAATACCAGCCCATTACGTCGGTGTAGAATTTGACCGCTGCATCGAGGTCAGGAACTGATATACCGATGTGTGAGAAATTTCTTGGATACGTGCTGCTCATAGAATGACACTCCATAATTGATGTTGTCAGTAGCGTACAAAAAGCGCATCATTATTTGAAATTATCATTTCTAATAGTGTTGAGTATTTATTGTAATGATTAACCCCGTTTATTTACGCAGCTTTTGTGCGCTTGTTGATGTCGGTCACTTCACTCGTACCGCAGACCAGCTCCATATGACGCAGTCTGGCGTGAGTCAGCATATTCGAAAACTTGAAGAACAATTAGGTGAGCCGCTTCTTGTTCGGCAGGGCAAGGGGTTCACCGTAACGGCGTGTGGTGATCGTCTGTATCGAGAGGGCCGCCGACTGCTGGCCGAATGGGATGACCTTGAGGCGAAAGTGGGTATAGACCCAGCATACGAGGGCGTAGTGAAGATTGCGTCACCGGGCAGTGTCGGTCTGAAGCTCTACCCCTATTTACTGCAATTGCAGAAGCGCTACCCAAAGTTAGTCATCGATTATCGCTTTGCTCCCAACGGTGAAATTGAAAAGCTCATTGCTGGGCATAAAATCGACTTCGGATTAATGACGTGCATGGCTAGCAATGCGGACGTTAGTCTTGAGGCTATGGCCGAAGAGGAGCTATTACTGATTTTACCTGCGAAGCATGCCAAACCTAGCTGGGATGAGCTGATGTCTTTAGGGTTTATCGACCACCCTGATGGGGCGCATCACGCAGGTCAATTACTAGGTGCCAATTTCCCGGAGTTTCAGAGTAGTCAGCAGCTAAATCGAACAGGATTTTCAAATCAAATTAATTTAATTCTCGAGCCGGTGAGTCTGGGCTTAGGGTTTACCGTATTACCGACTTACGCCGTTGCCGCATTTCGGGCGAGTAGTAATATCAAAATATGGCCTTTAAAGCACAAAGTAGCGGAGACGCTATTCATCGGTAAGCACCGAAATAAGTTTATGCCTAATCGGGTTGCAACGGTAATGGCGGCAGTGAGTGATTGTTTAGATGACTCCAGACTTGATTAACCTGGGCGTTCCAGTATTTTGAAAATGCCACAGCGGGTGTGGCATTTGCTATAACTCAACCACCATTGTATTCCGGTGTATTATAATCGCTGGAGGGATTCAGCTAACCGTGGAAACGTTCCTAGTTGCGGCCGCTTTAGTAGTGGATTCTGGTTGCGCATATATTTCACGCAATTTCCGTTTGAGTATTTTCCCACCGGCATTGCGCGGAATGCAGTCGATAAAGACTATGCATTTAGGAATCTTAAATCCGGATAAATATATGCGCGCAAAGTTGCTAATATCTGACGCGTCAACTTCCGTGTTAACGACCAAAATCGCAACGACTATTTCGCCCCATTTTTCGTGAGGAGCACCGATTACGGCTGCGTCGGCGACTGCTGGATGTTGCATCAAAACTGATTCAACTTCCAGCGAAGCAATATTTTCCCCACCCGAGACAATGATGTCTTTTAGGCGATCGACAACGAAGAGATAGCCTCTTTCATCTAGGCGGCCGATATCACCCGTCAGCAAATAGGCATCCTGGATAGACTCTTCAGTGGCTGCCGGATTATTCCAATATCCTTTCATGACAAGATCAGACCGAACACGAATTTCGCCAACTTCGCCATTGCCTCCAGGATTTCCAGCGCCGTCATACAGTTTTACTGTGGTGCCGAGAATTGGCCGTCCGGCTGAGCCAATTAGCGGCGAGTCTATAGTGTTGAAGATTTCTTGGTGATCTTTGGCGCCTAGCACGGAGATGACGCTATGGGTTTCTGTCATGCCATATATCTGCACAAAATCGCAATTGAAATGCTGATGGCCCGCACGCAATACAGACTCACTAATTGGCGACGCGCCGTAAAAAATACTCTTCAGGCTTTCATAATTACCGTTAGTATCTGAACCTAAATTGGTACAGGCCTGAATCATTGCGGGCACTAAGGTTGCGTGTTGTAAATTCTCGGTATTTATCAGTTCGCGTGTAGCAGTAGGGCTGAACTCGCTACGCAGCAGTAAGGTAGCGCCTCGGCTAAGACACATTAGCGAAACGAAAATGCCGCCAACATGAAACAGTGGTAGTGCCTGGTACATGCGTTCACCGGGCAGTATAGCTACGTCCAAGGAGAGAGTGACATTCACTAGTTGCGATACGCAATTTCCCTCTGTTAGAACGACACCTTTAGGGAAGCCGCTGGTGCCAGAGGTATAGACTTGTAAGTAATCACGATCCGCCGCGAGTTGGATGTCACTTCGTGCCGCGGATTGTTGTTCTAGCCATGTAGAGAAACATAAGCCCAAATTTAACGGTGTAATTGCTTGGTCTTTAAGTGTGAGCTTGGTTGCGACGTCGATGTCCGCTAATAATTCCGCGGTTTCGGCATCCATGACCACGCATTGAGATTGTGCATCTTTTATTATCCAGCACAGCTCAGTCCGAGTTAATCGCCGATTAATAGGAACAACTACGGGGCCGCCAAGTAAGGCGGCAGCAAGGAGTACCAGTACTTCGTAGCGATTTTTGCATATGAGTGAAATGCGATCACTTGAGTCTAAACCTAGGGATTTAAAGCCATTCACCGCCTGCCAGGCATTTTTGCGAAGGGTCGCAAACGTATAACTACTGTTATCGTCTGCCACAGCGATCGCGTTGGACTGTGCGTTGCAATGATAATCTATTGCAGAAAACGGGTGAATTCCGATAGTCATACTTAGCCCCCCATCAAGGATATTAGGCGCCGACCTAGTCTTCCATACGGTGGGTAAAGTAGTTTTACGCCAGTAAAGCGGCCGATACCGCGCTGTCTGAAGACCGGTTTCATGTGCGAGAAGGTAATAAACCCTTCTTTGCCGTGGTATGAACCGAATCCGCTTGCTCCGACGCCGCCAAAAGGCTGTGAGGGTTGTAGATACTGCATCATTACGTCATTGATCGTCACGCCACCGGCGTGGGTTGAGGCAAGCACTTGCTCTTGCAGACGGCGAGAGTCAGAGAATAGATACAAGGCGAGCGGCCGCTCTCTTTCATTAACAAAGTCTATCGCTGCGTCCACCGACTCTACTTCTATGATCGGGAATATTGGCCCGAAGATTTCTTCTTTCATCACCCGGCTTTCTAAATTGGGGTTCAAAATTAGTGTGAGCGGAAATTTCCTATTCTGGATATGTGCGGCGGTCGGTTCTTCCATTCGTATAATAGTCGCGCCATCGGCTTCGGCTTCATTGACTAAACTGTTCAGGCGGTCGTAATTAGCTTTGTTGATAATAGACGTGTAGTCGTTTGAGGATACGCCTTCAGGGAAATGATCTTGGAAGTGCCGAGATAGCCATATTATAAAATCTTCAGTTTTGCCCTTTGGGATAAGCGCATAGTCTGGCGCTATACAGGTTTGCGCGGCATTGTAGGTCTTGCCCCAAAGTACTCGCTTAGCGACCTCGTCAATAGGATACTGGTCGTGGACAATAACCGGACTTTTACCGCCCAGTTCAAGGGTAACCGGGGTGAGATTTTTCGCCGCCGCTGCCATCACAAAGCGACCCACGCGGGTGGAACCGGTGAACATCAGGTGATCAAAAGGCAATGCGGAAAATGCAGCCGCTGCGTCAGCTTCACCACCAACGATCGATATATGATCTTTTTCAAAGACACTGGCAATGATTTCTTTGAGGAGCTTTTCCGAGGCAGGTGTGCACTCCGACATTTTTACGATGCACCGATTGCCGGCTGCTATAGCTGAGGTCAGACCTGAAACGGCAATATTGATAGGGTAATTCCATGGGACAATAATGCCCACCACACCTCGGGGCTGTGGGGCTATGGTGTTTTCGCCAGGCAAAAACCAGATGCCGGTGCCGCGAGTCCGAGGGCGCATCCAGCTACCTAAATGACGAATGGCGTAATCTATATTCCCAACACTATTACTAATTTCAGACAGTCGCGTCTCTTCAGTGCAGCGACTGCCAAAGTCTTTGCGTAGCGCACTGATGATCGCGTCACTATTCTCTGTAAGCGCATCTTTAAGTGCTTTTAACTGGCGCCGACGTTCATTTACCGAAGGGAACTTGTTTTTTTGAAACGCAACCTTTTGCTGTGCAAAAGTCGATATAAAATCATATTCTTGTTCAATATTTCTAACGGCGTCGTTCATATTAACAATGCTCATAGATATCCGATACTTAATGGCTATGTGAGAGAAGTGTGGTTTGCGATGGCCCTAAAACGATCAGTCAGATGGTTCTGCGTTCAGCATGGAAATAACGGCATAGAACAATGTGATCGCGCCGATTAAGGCTGGTAAAAATGCTAATGCACCAGCTAGACTAGCTTCACCCAGTGCATTTGCTTCCATTGTTAGACCATGATTGGGGGCAAACATGCCGAACACATAAAACATGCAGTTTCCCCAAACCGCGATGATCGTACCGCTAAATACCCTAAATGCTTGGGTTTCATTAAGGTAAACAGCTCTCATTGCGCAGCCTAGCGTGACCGCCATAATGCCGTTCATCATCATGCCAATATGTACGCCGCGCCATCCTTTGATCGTGCCAGGTACATCAAACTCGATAAGAATCGGGATTGGGCTGAGTGAGGCTCCACCAATCATAGAAAAGATTAGTATAAATCCGGCTGTTAGGGAGAATAGAATGCCGGCAAGGCCATGACGTATTAGTTTACTAGAATAATGATGTAGCATTGTTATTGTTCCATTTTAAAGCCATAGGCGAATATAAAGCAGGTTAATACCGTTAGTGCTCTCGAAAATAATGAGGCATTTCTATTAACGAGCTACATCCTATAGATAATCTATGATTATCAACCCAATCGAAATGTTGGTATTGAAAGATATTTTTCCACTCAATCAATGAAAATTGTCAGTATTTAGTTCAAGTTGGCATTTGTTTGGTACAAAAATGTGGAAATATAGCTGAGCGCTAACGTTGAACCAATATGGTGCGATCATGAAAGCTGTCGGGCTTATCGGTTTAATTCCCTCCGAAACATCTGATATGAGCTAATTCTGCGAACGCGGTCACGGGAGTTGCGATAGAGTAGCTGATACGCGAGAACCCAATACTAGGCGTTTGACTCCGTTGAAAAAGTTTAGGAATATGCGGTAGTAGCTTGGGCGAGCGGAAAGGGTGTCGGAGGTATATACTGCCTTATTATCCCATAATATAGGCTTGCGCTAGTTATTAAGGCCTCGCGCGCAGTCGTATATACGACCATTTTTAGCCGTGTAGCGCCAAATTTAATAAGAAGGACAATTGTTAGTGGATGCCATTGGATTACCATTTAGTCAATTTCAGATTTTAGAAACAAAGCTTAAGCCACCGAGTATTCGCGCTAAGGCGATTGTCCGTGAACAATTATCGCAGCGTTTAGTTTGCGACACGACCGGGACAGGTCTATTGACGATTGTCGCTTCTGCTGGTTCCGGGAAAAGCACGTTAATGACGGAGTTATACCGTAGCGCACAAGGCAATGGTAAGCATTGTTGCTGGCTTAGTTTAGACGACGATGATAATGAATCTGCAATTTTTTCAAAGTATTTAATTGCGAGTATCGCTAGTTTAGACACTGAGAGCGCTGCGCGTGACTTGGTGTTTCTTAAGTCCAATCCATCGCAAGACTACCGTTCCCTATTTAACTCGATTTTGGCACGGATAATCGCCATTAAACGTGAGTTCGTCTTGTTTGTAGATGATTTTCAATTCATTAGTAACCCATTAATATTGCGATTTTGGAATAAGTTAATTACTCACGCACCTCCTACAATGTGCATCGTTATAGCTGGCCGGAATCGCCTGCCACTGGACCTAAGTCGACGCCAAATATCTGGCATGATCACTGAGGTCAAGCAAAATGAGCTAAATTTGACTGCTAGTGAAATTGTAATATATCTGAAGGCCGCGCATAACATAGAGTGCTCACTTCAGTCCGCTGAAACACTTCACACTTCAACGGAAGGCTGGTTCGCAGGTATACAGCTCGCTGCATTGGCGATAACGAACTCTAATGAATCGGTAGCAGAGTTCGTGGAGGGGTTTACGGGGAAAGACAAGTCGCTGACGGAATATCTGTTAAAGACTGTTTTGCGTGGTTTGCCATCCGATGTGCGTGAGTTCTTGTTATTGTCATCACCGCTTATCCGTTTCTCTGCTAGTTTGTGTGACCATATTAGCAAGTTAGCTAACGGTCATACGATGCTAGAGTATCTCGATAAGAATAACTTATTTATCGTTTGCGAGGATCGGGAGGCTGAGTGGTTTAGGTATCATCATTTGTTTGCTGATTTCTTACGTTCCGAGTTAAAAAAGGTAAATCCGGCGAAATATAATGAAGTATGTGTTAATGCCGCAAAGTGGTGTGAAAATGAAAATATGCTCACAGAGTCTATTCAGTATTATTTAACTGCAAAGAATTACGAGAAGGCTGCAGATCTTATTACTACCAGAGCGCCAGATTTAGCTTTTCTACGAGGTGACCATTCAACGGTACTTGATTGGATGCGAAGGCTTCCAGCTGAATATCACGCGAATCGACCAACACTTTTACTTAATCACGCTTGGTCTAGTGCCTTCAGTCGAGACCCTGATCTGGCTATTCGACTCTGCCAGCAGGTGTACGCCGGCTTGGAGGATTCCAGTCTGTATTTGTGGTCTTTGAGTGAAGATGAGAAAATCGACTGTTATTGGCGTGCCAAAGCAACTGAGGCTATTGCAAATGGATGCCATGACGAGCTGCTGGCTAGCGCTGAGATATGTAAAAGTGCGTTGGCCGATATTCCGCTAACAGAGTCTTTCAGCATTTCTGCAATACGTAATTGTCTCGCATATACGTATCTGGGGCGCCGCGAGCATATGCAAAGTGTCCTTCATGCCGCAGAGGGTTACAAGCACAGTATAAGATCGGGCTCTAATTATTTGTCACTTTGGGCGGTTTTTATTGCTGGTCTCGCTAATGTAGAGATGGGTAAGCTTCGAGTTGCGTTAGATAATGCGACCAAGGCGTCGTATAAAGCGGGTCCATTAGGTGAAAATAATATTTACTTATGCGCTATGGCTGATTTTATACACGCAGAAATTAATATCCAGAAATGCAATTTTAACTTAGTTAGGCGAAATTCACACTCGGGCCGGTCTTTTATTTCTTTATACGGGCCAGTCGAAGCATTGTTTGTGGCTATAAAGAATGAGGCTCGTCAGTTAGTGTGGGCGGGAAAGCTCGATCTAGCTCGAGAAGTGTTGCACAAAGGGCAGGAGTCGGCGTTAAGTACAAGTCAGCCTAGGTTGCATTTAGGTCTCGTCGCTGAGGAGATCGAGCTGCAAATTTGGAGTGATCAGCTAGAGGCTGCAAAAGAAACTGTTATCCGCACTAATTATTTTCACGCAAGCAATGAAGAGGTGCCCGCTGAGCTGATTCCGGCAATTGATGAGTCTAGGCAGCTAATTAAGGCGCGGATATTGATTGCTGATGGTAAGGCGGACGAAGGGTTCAAGATTATAGCTAAACTGATCAACCTGACTCAAATAAAACATAGCGACAGCATTAGGCAGCTGTACACGCTAAAAGCGCTAAAAGCTGTGGCGTTATGGCAGCTTGGGCAGAATAAAGAGAGTGTTCGGGAGCTGGATAAGCTTGTTAGCGCTGCATGCCATGAAGATCATGCTTACCCTATCGTTGTGGCCGGAAAACAAGTGTTGCCAATTCTTGAGCAAATACAATCAAAGCGAGTTGGCGGAGTTCAGGTTGTTGATTTGAAGACTAAAAATGACTTCGTTGACCGATTGGTGTTGCTGTTAAATGGCGATTCGATTGATGCGGTAAGTGAAAGTAAGTCCGCTTCTCACGATGAGGTTTGTGGAGAGCTAACTGGTAGAGAAATCGACATTTTAAAGTTGATTGGTGCGGGCATGGCAAATAATGAAATTGCGAAAGAGTTGGTATTATCTATTGCTACTGTGAAATGGCATCTCCACAATATATATCAAAAAATTGAGGTTCGGAGCCGCACAGCTGCAGCAGCTTATGCAAGGAAAGTAAATTTAATATAAGCGATATCAACTTGTTCCTGGCATAGCAGACGTTTTAATAGTAATTTTTCGATGTTTAATTGTAGTAGCTCAGACTTGATCTGACAGTTACCCGTTTTTTACCCGG
>TARA_R110001599_G_scaffold67199_2_pt1 | contig 36208 bp, 31 predicted proteins | sample TARA_R110001599 | Tara Oceans TARA_R110001599 (sample SAMEA4398360) | marine metagenome | biome: Polar Biome; feature: [MES] marine water layer (ENVO:01000295) within the mesopelagic zone...; material: water (ENVO:00002006), including particulate matter (ENVO:01000060) such as...... | reverse complement strand
GCTGCCGCGCTGTATTTAGCGTCACCCGCCGCCCGCTGGGTTAGCGGTAAAATCATTGAAGTAGATGGCGGCGCAGAATCTACCACCTGGCCCTTTTAGCGCGCAGCTAAACGCAAATACGGCGCGCGGCCTTGCTGCAATTCGCGGCACGGCCATTGTGGTAGTGTTCCAGTCCGTGTTTATAATTGTCTCTAAATTGTTTAGTGATCAACTGGAGATGTATGGACTCTAAAGAAATTCAGCTACTTATTGCCGAGTATGCCCCAGACGCCGCCGCGATTGGACTTCGCGCTGCCGGCGCACTGGCCATGATACTTATCGGCTATTGGGTAGCCAAGTTTGTATCTGGCATTATTAAAACCGCCATGACCAAGCGCGGTATTGACGCAACGCTAACCAGTTTCATCGGCAAACTGGTGTTTTTCATCTTGTTCGCACTTGGCGCAATTCCCGCTCTCGCGCATGCGGGCATTCAAACAGCCTCAGTAATCGCCGCACTTGGTGCTGCAGGTCTTGCTGTTGGTTTAGCGCTGCAAGGCTCTCTCGCGAACTTTGCCGCAGGTGTGCTGCTGATTGCATTTCGCCCCTGCAAGGTCGGTGACTGGGTCGATGCCGGCGGTTGCTCAGGTACCGTTGAAAGCATTAGCTTATTCTCGACCATTTTGCTCACAGGCGACTACAAACGCATTGTGATTCCCAATTCAAAAGTTATGTCGGATGCGATCACCAATTACAGCGCCATGCCCCGACGTCGCATTGATTTAATTGTGGGCATTTCTTACGACGCCGATATGCGCCTGGCCAAGGAAATATTGCAAAAACTGGTTGAGGCTGAACCCCGTATACTTAAGGACCCTGCACCAACAATCGCGGTAGCAGAGCTAGGCGATTCGTCGGTTAACTTAGTATGTCGCCCGTGGGTAGCCACTGCCGATTACTGGCCGACCCGCTGGAAACTAGTAGAAGACCTTAAAAATGCCTTTGATACCGCAGGTATTGGTATTCCTTATCCACAAATGGATGTTCACTTTCACAAAGAATCTTAATTCCATTCACCGTCTAAGGACCACAATGATTAATTTAACCACGAACAAGGTGGCCGTCATGGCTGCCTTGTTAGGAACAAGTACAGCTTTTGCACAGACAGACCCAACAAGCTCCCCAAAACTTTGGAAGGGTGACGTCGAGTTCGGCTATTTCCAGCTTGAAGGAAATAGTGAGGAATCTAGTGTCGCTGCTAAAGCAAATGGCAAGCGCGTTAATGGTCAATGGACCTACGACATTGCTGCCGAGGCACAGAATAGTGAGGCCGCCGGTGTTCGCTCCGCTGAAAAGTACGCCATCAACAACCGGCTTGCTTACGATTTTAGTGAGTTTAACTACAGCTTTGGCTATGCCTCAGCCAACAAAGACCGCTTTAGTGGCTATGTATACCAAGCCACCATCGCCGGTGGTTACGGTAGACGTTTATTAAAAACCCCAAAAATGACTTGGGACGCGGAAATAGGTCCTGGTTTTAGAATCAGTGAATTTGAAACAGGCAGCCCAGCCGGCGACGGCCAGGTATCAGAAGCGATTCTGCGATTGTCTACGGACTTCGCAGCGGCGGTATCTGAGACAGCCACCTTTGAACAGAAACTCACCATGGAATCTGGCGAAGAAAACACCGTTAGTAAGTCTATTACTTCATTGAAAACTAAAATTGTTGGCGGTTTGGGCCTAAAGCTCAGTTACACCATGACCTACAACGAAACGGTGCCAACTGGCACTGTGCATATGGATCGCGAAACGGCTGTTACCTTGGTCTACAGTTTTTAACAAATGGATTTTGAACACCATCAGGCGCTCTTGTGGCGCCTACCAGCTCGCTATTATGCGAGCTGGTGCTCTAAAGCCGGCTTATCAAGCACACGTAATTTACCGTAGGCCAGCTCGATAATACCCTCTGTTTCCAGCCGTTTTAATTCCCGACTTATCGCCTGCCGCGATACCCCCAACATTTTCGCAAGATCCTCCTGCGGCAAATGCACATCAATCAAGTGGCCGTTACCACCGTCGTCAATGCCGTAAAATTTTAACAACTCTAAAATCCGCTGCGCCAAACGCTCCGCCAACGAGAACAGTGCCGCGCCTTCAACGTAACTCAAGGCCAGGCGCAATTTTCGGCACAACATAGGTATAAAGTATTGATACAGTTCCGGGCGCGCTTTGAGCAAGATATTGAATTTTTCGCGAGGTAAGTAGAGCACCGCACAACTCCCCACCGCAAAGGCATCATGACTGCGTGGCAAGCCGTCAAAGAGCGAGATCTCGCCAATCCAGTCACCGGTTTTAACCAGCATTACCAATAACTCCTTGCCGTCTTTACTGGTGTTACTAAGGCGAATTCGCCCTTTAATAACACCAAACAGACCATCGCCCTCGTCACCTTGGCTATAAAGCCGTTCGCCATCAGCAAGCTCGCGCACGGTACTCACTAACATCAATTGCTCAACCACATCACTGGGGAGACCTGACAAAAGTGGATTTGTACTGAGTATTTGATGTTTATCTATCACCACGGTCTTCCTTCACAAGCTACACTCTTTTTGCCCATTATCGTCGACACTGTCATCTGCTTGACAGATTTTAGCGCTCAACTCGACGCAAAATGGACTATAGCTTAACAAGCCATTGAATAACCCTAATAACGCGATGAGGCACAGCAAAATGACAGCATCTCTAAAAAACCAAGTTTCCGATGCCGAGTGGCAATTGCGAGTCGACCTCGCCGCGGCTTATCGTCTGGTGGCCATGTTCGGCTGGGACGACTTGGTGTTCACCCATATCACCGCGCGCATACCTGGCCCAGAGCATCATTTCTTGATTAACCCCTACGGCATGATGTTTGAAGAAATAACGGCCTCGTCACTGGTTAAAATCGATCTCCAGGGAAATAAAGTGGCGGACTCGCCCTACCCGGTGAATCCCGCCGGTTTTACCATCCACAGCGCCATTCACCAGGCCCGTGAAGACGCTCAATGCGTGATGCACACCCACTCATTAAACGGCGTCGCTGTATCGGCCCAACGCGAAGGCGTGCTGCCGCTGTCACAACAAGCCACGTTGGTGTTGGCCAGCCTCGGCTATCACGATTACGAAGGTATTGCGCTGAACGAGGAAGAGAAGCCGAGATTGGTCGCCGATCTTGCCGACAACACCTTTTTAATGTTGCGTAATCACGGTTTACTAACCGTGGGCGCCACCCCCGCCGACGCATTTTTATCCATGTATATTTTCGAAGCGAGCTGTATGATCCAAGTAAAAGCACTGGCGGGCAACCGCGAACTCATCCCCATAGACCCAGCCATTGTCGACGGGGTAAAGGAAGCGGCCAAAATCGTTACCGGTGGTTTGTTTGGCGGCCTAGCCTGGCCTGGCTTGTTACGGAAACTCGACCGCCAAAACCCAGGCTACGCCGACTAATCTGCACGTAAAAAGGAGAATAATATGTCTACTAGCACAAATGAACTAAAGACCTTTACCAGCTTCGCCGAATTTTATCCCTACTATCTCAGCGAGCACAGTAATAAGACCTGTCGCCGGCTGCATTTGGTGGGCAGCATTATTGTTCTTTCAGTGCTGTTCACCGCGGTAATCAATCAACAATGGGCACTGCTCTGGCTACTCCCCATTATCGGTTACGGCTTTGCATGGGTAGGTCATTTTTTCTTTGAGAAAAACAAACCGGCAACCTTCAAAAACCCGCTATACAGCTTTATTGGCGACTGGGTGATGGCAAAAGACCTACTAATCGGGCGCATACCACTTTAATTGCAGGGCCGGAACTTCGATATTGCCAGCAATATCCATTATGATGTGACATTACTACGGAATAATCACCCCAAGATCTCGTAAACAGGGGAATAATAATGATCCGAGCAAATGTCACACGACATCTTTTATGGAGCTTGATCTGCTGGGCCTCAATGAGCCCGCTAAGCAGTTTTGCCAGTATTGATGGCTTTCAAGAGCGATATTTTGCCGAAGTCGACGGCAGTACGTGGACACTACAACTTACCTCAAGCCAAACATTTCAACGTCGGGTAACGGCCAAACTGCAAATGGGCAATGCCAGAGCGCGCTATTTATTAATAGGCAATGTCGACGGCAAGCATATTAAAGGCAGTTGCCAGACTCCCATAGGAAGTAGCCAAGCGGCCGAAGATCTGCTTTTTGACATACAGCGGATCGATGAAAGTCACATTGAGCTCAGTTTAACCAACGCCTCTGGCAAAAGAGTCAGCAAAACCATTCTCAGCACTGACATCCAACAAAATCCTATTGATACCGCGATTCTAGGCACGTGGTACTCGGTTGCCGAACCCGGTGCTAGCAGCAACAATCCCTATCTTGGCGAAGAGTGGGCAATTCGTTTTAGCGAAAACGGCAAACTCTGCGAATCAACATACCTAGTCGACACTCGCACACGCAAAAACCATCGCGATCCATGCACCACGCCTTCCTCGCAACGTTGGAAAGCCGTTGACGGAAAGATTTACACCGCCGCCGATGAAGATTGGCAATTGGAATTTAATTATCGATTAATGGGTGGCCGCCTCGTCGTCAGCTATCCAGGCGGAAAGCGACGGGTAGCCAATTTTGCCGAATAATTTTTACGGCGCGCTAATAAGTGCCAACAATTCTGCGCCACTGTAATCACGGCGCCCGCCTTGTTCAGCTTCATGAACCAAGGCTTTTAAACGCGAGTTTGCGGGTGCAGTAAGGCCATGCGCCATTGCTAAGCTAATGACTTCGCCATTAAGCCATTCCACTTCCGTCTTACGACCCCGCTCCAAGTCTTCCCACATCGAGGAACGCGCCATTGGGTCAATGGCTAACATGGGTTGCGCAAGCCGTGTAAACACAAAATCCGGTAAGGCGAGAACATAGGGTAAATACGATGTTGGCACCGCTGTTAATCGTTGCAAGGGGATTTCCGCCGCGGCTATTGCCGTCAAGGCTTCGCGCTGCAATAAACCCAAACAGCGGCGATAGGCGCGCTGCGACAGCTCAGCTTTTAACGGCAAACCAGACAATGCATTAATGGGGTTGTTCAGATTCAATAATAATTTGGACCAGAGCACTGAACGCATATCCATCTGCGTTTCAAAGGGCGTACCGCTAATCTTTAAGGCTTCGCCAAGCGCGCTCATCGCCGAGCCAGCTTGAACAATAACAGCACCGTCTGTGCCAGCATGAAAACAGCCATTGCCCATGTGTAGCACATTAAAGGCAATCATACCGGCCAATACCGTCGTGTCGGGCATTGTTTGGTGGAGAATCGTCGCGTTTGCAACCCCATTTTGTAGACTAATGACCGTCGTCCCAGCTTGAATAACCGGCGCCAGCTGTTCAGCAATGGCCGCTGTATCACCAGACTTAACCGTGACGATGACAATGTCTTGTTTTGGAAGATCAGTAAGTTCAGTGTAGAACTTCACTTGTTGAGCGGGTATGGCATGCTTTAAACCACGGTAGTCGCTAATCTGCAGGCCATGTTCAGCCAGCTCCGCCGCCATGCGCTGTCGACCTAAAAAACTCACGTCGACGCCACCCATTTGCAGAGCCCCGCCAATATAACAACCGATACTGCCCGCCCCCACAATACCCACACGCAATGCCATGTCTGCCTCTATCTTGATTTATTATTCTAAAATTGTGTGCGGTCAAGGATATTGAACGCCTTAATAATGATAGCTCAATTCCATACCAATGCTTCGGGGCTCGCCCCACACCACAGCCCGATCGGCGTGTGGTAGATTATCAATCGCGTATATCTCGTATTCTTTGTCGAGTATGTTTTTACCCCACAATGCAACGCTCACTTCGCCACTAGCAAATTCTAATTCGGTAAGACTCAAGCGCGCATTCCACAGCTGGTATGACCGCATGATGGTTAAGGCATTTTGCACATCGCCGCCGCCCAAACGCGTGTCCATAAAATTGGTATTCACATTTAAATGCAAATTGGCTTTTGCGCCCTGCCAAACATGCCAATCAAGACTCGCGGTATAACTATTCTCTGGCGCCGCAGAAAACGCATAGCGATAACTTACGTCGTTGCCTTGGCTGTCGCGAACCTCGGTTATTTCTGCATCAAGATACGCGTATTCCATGCTAGCCGCGATCTTGTCGCCCAGTAATACGCTTAGGTCAAATTCAAAACCCTGCATGCTTGCGGTTCCAGCATTAAGTACCTTGGTGTCTGCAACCGTTCCGTTGAGCAAGAAATTCATTTGCATATTGTCGAAATCGGTCTGAAACACATTGGCATTTAAGCGCAAACGACGGTCAAGCCACTCACTTTTTATACCCAATTCCGTCGTAAAGGCCTTCTCTTCACCAAAGCCATCTGCAAACCCAACACCGTAATCGATACCATCGGACGCTGCACCTTCATCGCCATCCAGCTGTGGATCACGGGTATTAAATCCACCACTTTTATAGGCCTCTACAGCCTTGGCATAAAGATTTACGGTCTCGCTTAATTCATATTCCACAATGGCACTAAAGGAATCATCCTTAAATCGACGTCGCCCAGACACATTGTTAAAGCGCCGATCACCCGGCAAACCACCTTCATTTAAGAGAGGGATGATCAGTGGGCCTAGCAGCGCATTCTCCGCGAGGGCGGTTAAGGAAAAGACCTGTGGATTACCGATATCGGGAGAGTATTCAAAATAGACCTCATCACGCTGGTTTTTGAGTGCGTAGCGATGGTCCCTAGAATGCCGCGCACCGAGAGTGAAATGCAGGGCATTATTGAGAATTGACGGCGTCCAACGCAATTGACCAAATAGCGCTGTCGCTTGGTTCTCAACATCGTATTTTTGGCTAACGAAATTTGCGATGTAAACGTCTTCCGAGCCATCTACCAGAGAATAGAGTTGCAAATGCATAGGGCTATTATCTTCTACCGCCTTTTCTTCAAAGTAATAGCCACCCACTACATACTCTAAACCCGCACCTTTCAGCTCGCCGCTAAACTGCAGTTCATGGGACTGCTGGTGCTGAGAAATGGTTGGTTTAACCAATGGCGTTGGGCCACCTGCTGCAGAATCAGCTGCGCTTCCATCGAAATAATTTGTATCCAGGCGGTAGTCAGCCGACCCTAAGCCGCCACCCAAGTCAGTGTATGCTGAATCGAATAACTCCCGGTAGGCGCCAATATATTTAAACTCACCGACCGCAGTCGTAGCGTGGAAAACTAGGGAATGGCCTTCAATTTCGCTACTCGACGCTTCTAGTGGCGCCGTTGTGGCCATTGAACTAAACCGATGCTGACCAAATTTACTGCGCGCTTGCGCACTGCGCTTAATGGCCTCGGCCTGCCCCTTATTTCCGTCTTCTGAAGGAGGATTTATTGCCTGAAACATGTAGTTATAAGACTCCATGTCGGAGCGATCATAACTGTAGTCCAGGCGCAGCTCATCGCTGATATGCCAAGCCAGATCAAAACGGGCGCCTTGCACTTCACTGTCGCCAAAATCGCCACCTGGCCCAGTGTTTTCTATAAACCCGTCACGGAGCTCAGCAAAATAGGCAAATTTAATAGCTAAGGAATCACTTAGCGGAATATTGATACTGGATTTACTGCGAAACAAATTGCGATTCCCCAGCCCTAATGTTTGCTTAAACTCCAATTTTTCAGTGTGCGGCCGTCGCGTCAGTAAATTAATTGCGCCGCCGGTGGTATTGCGACCGTACAAGGTACCTTGCGGACCCCGCAAAATTTCCATCCGAGCCAACTCTGCCACGTCCATAGCTGTGCCGCTAGAACGCGCAATGTAAACACCATCTAGATATAAAGCCACCGGTGAGTCTTGGGTAACTTGTACATCACCCAAACCAATACCTCGGATATAAACGCGCGGCGTGCCGCCATTGATAGGGAAAGGCTCAATAGTAAGACCAGGTACTTTGCTGGCGATATCTGCCAAACCGCTAATACCTTCCACTTCTAGGCGTTCTTCGCTAAATACCGTTAATGAAATCGGGGTATCTTGCAGAGACTCAATTTTCTTACGTGCGCTGACTAAAACTTCTTCAAGGCGAGCCTTATCCGCCGCATAACTAATGCTACTTATGCACATCGACACCAAGCCTATGCCCAGCAAGGGCAAACGGCGCCGAGGTGATTGGCGGCAAACATCCTGTTTACCAAGGCCGCAGCCTGGGTGCTTAATCGCTGTTAACATACTCTGCGCTCTACTCCCTGAATAAGTCTTTTATTGCGCCACTCTTTATCTGCCCACCAACAATACCATAGGCCTTGTAAGGAGCGGCGCATTTACCCGCCACGCCAGTATATTAGGGGAAATCCCAATGACACTATGCCCGTCGCCAGACTATTATTTTACCTGCATGACCGCACAGTTTACGCCACAAAAACACATTGTCATCAAGTCGTAACTGTCAAAGGCGGAGTGCTTTCTATAAAATGCCGCAATATACACACTTAATAAGCGACGAGGCCACCCCCGCAATGTCTGAAGCGCATCAAACCGCACAGTCCGAATCCGAGAAAAAGCCGCCACTGCTGTGGATGCAGAGCATTTTATTTTCTAGCACTCTACTAATCGCCTTGATTGGCGTGCCTTGGTACGGATTTAGCCAGGGCTTTAGCTGGAGCGGCTGGCTCGCCTTTGTTGTGATACTCGGCGCCAATGGCATGTCGATTACGGCCGGATACCACCGTTTATGGGCGCACAACAGCTATAAAGCTCATCCCCTGCTAAAAATTATGTTTGCCTTATTTGGCGCAGCGGCTACCCAGAACAGCATTTTAATCTGGGCTTCCGGCCACCGCCGTCACCATCGCCACGTCGATGACATTGACAACGACCCTTATTCAGCCAAAAAAGGCCTTTGGTATTCCCACATCGGCTGGATGCTAAGAGATTACAAAGCAAGCAGCGAGGACTTCAGCAACGCCCGTGACCTGCAACGCGACAAAATAGTCATGTGGCAGCACAATAATTACCTCGCCTTAGTGCTCATCATGAATATTGCGCCAGCGGTGATTCTCGGTTTTATCACCGGCAATATGTTGGAAAACATCCTGCTTGCCGGTGTGCTCCGCTTAGTAGTTAGCCATCACACGACCTTTTTTATTAATTCTCTGGCCCACTACTGGGGTCGCCGCCCCTACACCGATGAAAACACCGCCCGCGACAACGATTTTCTGGCGCTGCTCACCTATGGTGAGGGCTACCATAACTATCACCATATTTTTCAAAATGACTATCGCAACGGCATTCGCTGGTGGCATTACGACCCAACGAAATGGCTCATTAAGACCGCCTCGTGGGTCGGCCTAACCTGGGATTTGCGTAAAGTACCGGATTTTAAAATTCAGCGCGCGGTCCTCACCATGCAGTTCAAAAAAGCTGAACAGGCTTTGCGCAGAAGCAACGGCGCGGATGCCAAGCAGTTCGGCGCATTTCTTGAGCAGGAATACCTGCAGTTCTGTGAGCACTTGAACGATTGGAACGCTGTTAGCCAACGCTGGGTAGAAACTAAGCGCCACGCCATTAGCGCTCAGAAAGAAGCCCTTCAAGAAAACTTTGCTGACAGAAAAGAGCAATTGCAGCTCAATTTACACAATGCCTGGGAGCATGCCACACTGCGAACCCGACTTAAGGAGTTGGAATACGCGCTAAAAATGCAGCGCAAACGCCTGCAAATGCTTAGTGTGCAAATGGCCTAAGACAACAAGACATAAAAAAAGACGCTATATGCGTCTTTTTTTATGTCAAATGCACCTTCGCTAATCTAGCCTACCGTTCACACTAAATGCTGGCGATACGATACTCCCGCGCCAGAGCAGATCGGCATCCATACCAGACAATAAACTTGGCGTTTGATAGACCAAGTTAAAACGCTCATTGGCCGCACTCACTACCATCGCTGACGACGCACCGCCACTGCGTTCCAATACATACCAGCGCGGCAAGCCCATATTAAACTCGACCCGATAAACCTCCCCTGGCGCCAAGTAAATAATATCGGATTCGCGCGTGACATAAGATGCGCAACTCTTATCGGCTTGGCTAAAGCTTCGCCCGGTGTCACCGAGCGACTGCAAGCTGAAGCCACAGTGCTTTTCATTGTCCGCAATGGCTAATGCGGCGTCTGATACATTTTGGAGACTAAGCACAATTACCGGACTTCGCTGGGCAATGCTCGCACTATCCCAGCTCAGTGACGTACTTTGTGCCGTACTAGTAGGGTTTATTTGCTCTAAGGCAATCCCCAAACGTCCCCAACGATAGCCACTGAGTACGCTCACACCATTACTGCCAACCGCGACCGCCATTTCCAAGGGTATTTGCATACCATCACGGCCGCCGCGCCGCTTTTCGATGACTAGACCACTGCCCTGCTCTACAAAGTATTGTTCAATACCATAAGCCACCGAAATTTGTCCGGCGAGCACGTCTCGAGTCACTCGGCCACGCAAGTACAAGCCAGACAAGGGCGCCTGATCACTCAGATAATCCAGTTCATAGACATCTTCCGGCCCCGCTTTGAGTGCCGCAAAAACGGCTGCGCCGCGCCGTAAAGTCGAGGCAGCAGCTCTGCCCCGATAACGACTGACATCCACGGTATTAAAACTGTAGCTCAGACGAACATAATCTCCGCGCATGGGATCGCGCGGATCAACCGGTGCTGTGCGTAAGTAAATTTGTTCTCCGCGCTGGCGGACCCATTCCCGCTGTCCAGCTAAATAGCCAAGCAAGCCAAGCTGACTCAACACTAGCGCCACAATTATTCCTTTACGCACGGGGCTTCTCCAGCTTACGACGAGTATTTTGCTTGGCGTAGCGCTGGCCAATCAAAAACAGCAGCAAACCCAGCACCAAAAATACGCTTGAGCGCGCGAGTAAGCTGTAAAACAAATCAGTAAATCGAGCAAAGGCAAGTACACTAAGCATAAAGCAGCCTAGGCCTAATATTTTACCGCGACCTTGCTCTGTACCTCGATACACGTACAACAAGCTATAAGCGAGAAATACCACGTTAAATACCACGCGGCCAAATCCCGTCATATCTGCCCCGAACATTGCAGGAACAACGGCGAGCAGCAATACCCCGAGCACCAAGCCACTGTCTAACCAAGATTGTTTGTCCGCCGGGCGACTACCGCTTTTAGCCAGTACCCACAACCATGCAACCGATGCCAATAACAACGGCGCGAGCAAATGCAATAATCCGAAACCGGCCACCGCCGATATACCTTGCTGCGACGGAACGCCAATAAAGCTGCCAATAAATACTAGCGGCAGCCAGAGCGCGCGCCCCACACTCTCGAATACATTCTTAGCCTCGGGATTAGCAAGCCCGACTGCTAGCCGCGCAAAAGCAAAATAACTCGCTACCAGCAGCAACAACACCGGCATCACAAACTGCTCACCAAAACCCCAAATACCAAAGACATAGGACAGCGGTAAGCTCAGCAAGACAATCGTCAAAAGACTATTAGCGCGAAGCCACCACGCTAAGGGCAATAGACAGAACATCAAGATCCAACTGGTTTGCGGCAACTGACGCTGAAACTCAAATGTCTCAAGTCCACTCCACACCACAAGTAGAACCGCCGCTAAAATGCCGTGAGCGGCCGACGGCAGGGCCCAAGCCAAACTTAAGGCGGCGACAAACCACAGCAGAAAGCCGTCAGGGTAATGAGCATCAAAATGATATATCTGCGCAACAAGCCAAATACCAGCACCAAATAAGACGGTACCGAGTAAATGTAAGCTCTCCCCTAGCTTGCGCTGGCGGTCGGCGCCATAGAGCGCCATACCAGCGCCGTGGGCCAATAATATAGAAACACCAATTACTGCTAGCTTGAGGTATCGATGCATATCTGCCCAGTTATAGGCAAACAGTAGAATAACGCCCATGCCAAAAATACTAACGCCCAGTGCCGCAAATATAAGCTTGCCCCAGCGCCCGTCGCCCCCGCGACTTGTCCTAACACCACCGCGCCCATAGATCATGACGGGGTAGCGAGCGTAGAGTATCTTCGCTTGCTCGTCGCTGATAACACCTTCCCTTAGCCACTGATCGATTTCAGCGCGTAACCAAGGATTGTTATTGTCCATAATACTCCTGCAATCGGCTAAAACGCCGGACGGATAGATCCGTCTATCTGCCAAATGGTTCCCTATCAATAATACGCGCATTTAACGCGCAAGCCTAAAGAGTAATTATCGGTACGGACTCACCGCGATCTATAGCATCACGCCAACTCTTCTAGTACCCGTTCAGCAAAACCGTGACCAGCTTCAGCATATAGGTTGAAGGTAATACACCCCATGCGAAGCAATTCATCGTGCTGATCAGGGAATCGCGATACCACGGCAACCTTGCCCTGGTAGTTTAGTTGGTTGAGTAATTTTACAACCTCAATATTCTCTTCGTGGTTGCTGAGGCTCACCAAGATCATACGCCGCCGCTGTAAATCAGCCCGCTCGAGAAAATCTCGGTCGCTGGCGTCGCCAGAAACACAGTTGATACCGGCAAGCTTGAGGGTTACCGCCTTATCTGCGCTCTCTTCCACCCCAACAATTTTTTCTGGGTAGTGTTGGCTCAGGTAGTTGTAGGCACCACCGCCAATTCGCCCCATACCAAAAATAATTATTTCGGCTTCACCCATGTTCACCGGTCGCTCCTGAACCAGCAGTTGCTTGCGCTCCAATTTTTGCAATCTATCCGCTATCCGCGCATACAAACTATGTACATGGGTATTAAACGGCACCGCAATAAACAACGACAAGGCCATCGCTACCGCAAGCGTGGTCAACCACTCGGCTGGCAAGCTACCAGACTTGACCGCCATAGCAGCGACAATTAAGCCAAACTCACTGTAATTAAATAGGGACAAACCAACGAGTAAGGACGTCCGCGCCCGCAAGCGAAACATCAGTAATAGCGCAAAATAAATTATTGGTCTTACCAATATTAGGCCAGCCAACACCAAGGCGACGGTCAACATCGCGCCACTTGGCATCCCCGCATAACCGATACTCAAGAAAAAAGCAGTGAGAAAAATATCTTTGAAATTGATAAGGCTTTTATACAGCTCCACACTCTTGCTTGATTTCGACAGCAAGACCCCAAATAGCAAAGCGCCTAGGCCACCCTCTAAATGCACCAATTCAAATAAGGCAGCGGCGCCCAATGCCGTACCTATACCAAACAAGACTAAGAGTTCACCGTGACCTGCCTGCTTGAGCAGTACAACAAGGAGCGGGCGCGCAAGTGGCAGTGCCAGCAGGGCAAAGGCCCATTGCGACGGCGGCTGTTCGGCGGAAAAGACCAGAAAGCTGACCGCAAAAATATCCTGCACAATCAGGATACCGATCGCGATTTTTGCGTGAAGCGCCGCGCCCTCACCGCGCTCATCAAAAATTTTGACCGCAAATACCGTACTCGAAAACGACAGCGCGAACGCCAGCATCCACGCCACCGAGGTTTCAACAAGCTGCAGCTCTGGGATAAGCCAGTGTAAACTTAACAAAACCGCTGCGGTCAGCGGCACTACAACTACGGTGTGCAAACTTGCTGTGGCCCAGATTTGCGGCGCTAACAGCTCTCGCAAATTCAATTTAAGGCCAATAGTAAAGAGCAGTAGAATAATACCCAGCTCAGACAGCGCGTGAATAAGCTTCGGGTCACCGAGGTGATAACCACCTGCAACAAAACCCGCCAGCAAATACCCAAGCAAAGGAGGCATTCCGAGCCGCTTAAATAACAAACCGGCAATAAATGCTAGCCCGACCAACATGGGTTCAATCATTACAACTCACTCATCACGTTCAATAAATTCACCTTCAAGATCGAGGTCTTCGCGGCACCAGCACCGGCGTATTGGCTTTATAGTGTTCATATACAGGATCGCCACCCCATCGTCGATGTGCGCTGGCCTCAAGTAAAGGAATACCGCTCACTTTGGTCAATACCAAAATAACGAATAGCGGGGACAGCAAACCTAAATATAACCAAGTGCTCAGAACTGGCAAAGCAACAAAACTCACGCCAAGCCACACTAAGATTTCACCAAAATAGTTTGGATGCCGAGACCAGGCCCACAATCCGGTGTGAATAAATTGTCCAACATTCGCTGGGTCCGCACGAAACTGCCGTTTTTGCACATCAGCGATTGTTTCCAATAGCATTCCTAGCAACCAACACATTACACCCAAGCCCGCGACCCAGCCTAAAGGCCGATCTTCGCCTGAGGCCATCGCCAAAATTGCACAGAGGGTAATAATAAAAACCCACAGTCCCTGCAAAGTCCACGTTATCAAAAATCGAAAAAAATTCACTTTAATGGGCGCAAAACGCGAATCGCCGTTATCGACACTAACTCGCCAGAATAGGAAACTACCGAGCCGAAGCGCCCACACTACAATCAAACTCGCCAGTAAATAGTTTCGTGCTGTTTCAGTAGAGAGACTCAAGCTCAATACCACAACGGCAATATTACTGACAGCGCCAGTTAAATCATAAAAGCGCTCGGTCTGACATAAATAAGCATGCACAAACATCAGCCATTGCAAGCCAAAGGCAATCACGAGTGACCATAGCGCTAGGTTCAAACCACCATAGGTCGGCAAATCCTGCCCGGCGAGCCCCGCAATCAACAATGCAATCATCGCCATTAGCAATATCGCGACTACGGCTTTTAACGCAGACTTCCCCATCAACGTCCTACCTCAGGTTTAATACCTCAAATACTGCATGCGTTAGTGATCAGTTGTTTTCACTATACCTTGAGTCAAGATGATATAGCCCACGAGCCCAGACAAGAATGAGCCAATAACAATCCCAAACGTTCGTCAAATAGCCGGTTCACCCCAGATTACTCAAACGCGAGGGAGCCAAAAAAACCGACTCACGGTAAAACCAATGCCGCAAAGTACGGAGGTGCCATGAAGTGAGAGCCAAAATCATTCCGATGACAAGCTGGTCTGTTTTAATTTAACCCTCCAACCGACAAAAGCCGAACACAGCAATTTTATTGCCTACAAACAGCGCCAAAAACCATACAAGGAGCTATTAGTCATAACCAACCGAACCCCGCCTGCGGATTCCTGTTATAAGAAGTTATTTATGGATGGCGAATCTGTTTGCGACATACATACCTAAACTAGTTTAAATGGAAAGCGCAACCGTTGCGTATACGCACTTCACCTACCTCAAGATCATACCTAATGGCGCCGGCAACACAATGTTTTCTCACGCGTTTCGCAGCTATGCATTTGTAGCATTTCGCAGCTATGCTACAGCTTACAGGAACACTTTACTGTCACCGTTTAGGAAACAATAGATGAGCGATAAGTCCAAATTACGCGGCGCCAACTTCCCCTCGGCCCGGGACGAACTACCAAGTAACCAACAAAATCAACCACCAGCCTACCGTCTCGCCTATTCCGATCAAGATTTTTTACTGCGTGAGGAACTGCGCGGGCTGCGCTTTCACTTAGAATTACAAAAACCAGAAATGACGTTGAAGGAGCACGGGGTCGAATCCACTATTGTAATTTTTGGTAGTGCCCGCTTCCCGTCACCAGAGGATGCGGACGCAGCACTCATCACCGCCCAAGCGAGCGGCGACCCTGCCAAAATCCGCGCTGCCAAGCGCGACCAACGCAATAGCCATCACTATGAACAAGCCCGGCGCCTGGCCGAACGCATTACCAGCCACTCAACAAATTGCGACCCCTCTGAACAGCTTTACGTCGTCACTGGCGGCGGCCCCGGCATAATGGAAGCCGCGAACCGCGGCGCGAGCGAAGCTGGCGGTAAATCTATCGGTCTCAATATCGTCCTCCCTCACGAACAGGAGCCGAATCGCTATATCAGCCCAGAATTTTGTTTCCGCTTTCACTATTTCGGCATACGCAAAATGCACTTTATGCTACGAGCCAAAGCGGTAGTGGTCTGCCCCGGAGGGTTTGGCACCTTTGATGAATTGTTTGAGGCCCTCACCTTGATTCAAACCGGGAAGTCTAAGCGGGTTCCGGTCATTCTCATCGGTCACGAATTCTGGCGACAGGCTATAAATCTAGAGTTTCTGCGCGACGAAGGTGTTATCAGCCCCGACGATGTCAATATGATCAATATCGTCGACACCGCTGAGCAAGCTTGGCAGCACATCGTCGATTTTTATCAACTCAGTCCTGGCGAGTGTATACGTTGTTAAGATCCGCGTTGGCAGGGGCTTAAACAAAGGCCAAGTGATTACCGCAGCCACTTGGCCAAGCGCGTGGCAATTTGCGGCATTGCAAATATGCTATAGTGGCCGATTATTTTCACGCTACCACGGTTACCCATGTCCGCGCCTATTATTGCCTTTGACGCCATACGTTTCGCCTATCAGCTCGACCCGATTCTCGACAATTTTAGCTGGCAGTGGCCTGCTGCCCAACACATTGCCATTCTCGGTGGGAACGGCGCAGGCAAGACCACCCTCGCCAAATTAATTACTGACAAACTGCGCGCCAATCAGGGACGTATCACCTACGCGGCAGAACTCGGCCCCGATGATATTGCGCATATTTCCTTTGATTTACACCGCGAATTAATGGAACACGACCGTCGCTTTGACGACAGCGAGACACGCGACGACGCCTTTGATGTGGGCACACCCGTCCGCAATATTATTTTGCAGGGGCAAACCGCGAATGATGAATTTGAAATCCTTTGCCAACGCCTAGGAATCAGTCACATTCTCGACCAAGGGATTCGCTTTATTTCAACCGGCGAAAGTCGTAAAACCCTACTCGCCCGTGCGCTACTCGCCAAACCCGCCGCCTTAATTCTCGACAATCCATTTGAAGGCTTAGACATAAAAGCCCAAGCGGAGATGCGGGCCATGCTTGACGAACTGCTTCTCTCAGCTACACCACTGATTCTGTTAACGAAAGACGCATCTGACATTCCCGATGCCATCGACGCTGTGTACACCATGGCCCAGGGCAAAATCCTAGGCCAATGCAGCGCCGCCGAAGCCAAGCAAGCCAGTGCAGCGCTCCATCATTACGCCAAACCACTACCTATTGTCGACGCCCCTGCGCACCCCAACGACACTGCACTCTTGGAACTCCGCAACATCAATGTCAATTTTCGAGGGAAACAAGTTCTCAGCGATATCAACTGGCGTTTAATGCCCAACCAACATTGCTGTATCAGCGGCCCAAACGGCGCAGGTAAATCGACATTGCTCGGCCTGTTGTGTGGTGAAAACGACAAGGCCTACGGCCAAGAAGTATATTTATTTGGCAAGCGCCGAGGCAGTGGCGAAAGTATCTGGGAGGTCAAAGCCCAGTTCGGCCTGCTCAATACCAGCATGCAAATGAGCAATTTAAAACGCACTAAGGTGATCGATGTGGTTGCTTCAGGCTTATTTGACTCGGTGGGTTTGTACACTGACTACAGCGAGTCACAACGCCAGATCTTAGTAGCATGGCTAGACGCACTTGAACTGCTGCCGCTTAAAGAACAGCGTTTTGACCGGCTGTCTTTTGGTGAACAGCGCATGGTACTTTTAGCCCGGGCGATGGTGAAGTCGCCCCGAATTCTCATTTTAGACGAACCCTGCATTGGTTTGGACAATGAACAAAAGTCCCGACTGCTTGGCGCGGTAGACCAAATCGCCGCCCACGGTCAAACTCGGATATTGTTTGTGAGCCACCGCAGTGAAGAAGTACCCGAGTGCATCAATCAATTTATGGATTTAGTCCCTGCTAGTCAGGGCGGTTATACCGCCCAAATTCGCGAACTCTAACCCCTGCAAATCACCTAATCGAACACGCTGCGAAACCATCCCCAGACCTTTTCAGGCTCCGGGGCGCAGCCGCCACGTTCACGTGGCGCACTCCCGCTCATAAAGGGCATATACCGCGCATTTTCACACCAAGACTGACTGAGCTTACCGCTGAGCCCATCTACCCATTCATATTCCACACCATCCACCGGTGAAAAGGGCATTTGCTCGGTACTGGCCTCGGCCATAAATTGCCGCCACACGGTTAATGCGCCGCTGGCACCAGTCAAGCCTGTTGAGGTGTTTTTATCAGTTCCCATCCACACCACGGCCATATAGTCGCCAGCAAATCCGGCAAACCAAGAATCACGAGTATTGTTGCTCGTGCCGGTTTTACCCGCAACGCGATAGTCCTTCGGCAACACCTGGTATACCCCTTTACCAGTACCCTCCCGCACTGTTTCTAACATCGCGTATTGCAGTAAATGCACCGCTGCAGGATTAACCACTTGCCGGGGCTTTTGTGGATAGCGCGCTAATAATTCGCCTTTATTGTCAGTAATCGCATAAATCGTGCGCAGGGGTGTATAACGGCCGTCGGCGGCTAAGGTCTGATACATTGCGGCAACTTCGATAGGCGCCAATTCAGCAGAGCCCAACAGCATTGACGGCACCTCCAGCAGCGGGCGCTGTATACCAAGACGTTGGAACATCGCCATCACCTTATCGAGCCCAACTTGCATACCCAATCTCGCGGTCGCGATATTGTAGGAATGCGCCAATGCGGTGTGCAGCGGCACTTCGCCATGGGATTTACGGTCGTAGTTAGCGGGCTTCCATTGACTGCCATTTGCATTGGTAATCGAGACCGGTTCATCCGACACTTTCGTCAATAAATTATATTGCGTGGGCTGATTGAGCGCGGCTAAAAAGACAGCGGGTTTTGCCAGCGAACCTATCGGCCGCAAGGCATCCAATGCCCGGTTGAATCCCGCGTACTTTGGCCGTTTTCCACCAATAACCGCAACCACATCACCACTATTTACCTTGGTGACCACCATTGCCACCTCTAAATCTTTTTCCCGCGACTCCAAGCGCTGCAAAGACTTAACCGTGGCTTTTTCAGCCCGGCGCTGCAGCACCGGATCAAACGGTGTGAATATCCTTAACCCACTACTTTGCAGCTCCTTACTCTGGTAATCCCTACTTAGTTGCCGACGCACTAGGTCGACATAAGCCGGATACACGCCAGCGAGTGCCGAGGTTTTTGCTAATTCCAAAGGCTCATTTTGCCATGCAGTTAATTGCTCTTTGGTCAGCCAGCCTTCTTCGGCAAGCTCATTAAGAACGATATTACGACGAGTTTTCGCACGCTCAGGGTGCCGCCATGGATCATAATAAGAAGGCCCTTTTACGAGGCCGACTAACATCGCGGTTTGCGCCAGATTTAATTCATTCAAGGGGCGGTTATAGTAGTGCCGCGCAGCCAAGCCAAACCCATGAATTGCACGATTGCCCTCTTGGCCCAGATACACTTCGTTAATATAGGCTTCAAGAATGCGATCTTTGCTGTAATGCATCTCAGTCAAAATCGACATAACCGCTTCTTTGGCCTTTCGCCACAAGCTGCGCTCATTACTAAGAATCGTATTTTTAACCAACTGCTGGGTTAAGGTACTGCCGCCCTGCACGGTGCGACCGGCCTTAATATTGGCGAGCATGGCACGCACAATACTGCGCGGCGAAATACCAAAGTGACGATAGAAGTGCTGGTCTTCGACTTGAACCAAGGTCTCAATCAACATTTGCGGTGATTCGGCAAGACTGAGCATCAAGCGGTCTTCATGGCGGCCGGGGTAAACGCCACCAATAACCATGGGGTCCAACTGCTCTTCGGCAATACGGTCGCCCAATTTATTGCGAACAACCCCCACCGTTGTGCCATTCATATCAACTTCAATTTTGCGCGCCGGCTGGGGGCCATCAGCAAAATCAAAGGGTCGCAAGTAAATGGTGAAGTGATCGCCTTGGCGGTAATAGCTGCCAGGCTGATCCACCAGGCGGCGACTGCTGTAGCCAATTTCGGCCAACTCAGATTCGAGCTCATAGGCAGTGAGAATCGCACCTGTTGCCAATACCAGCGGCCGAGCGTAAACCTTAGCCGGCTGCTCGTAGCGCTGCCGATCGAATGCACCACGCACCTTGGCGTCGCAGTAGGCGAAAAATACGACCATGAGCACTAGGAACACAATGCTCAGTTTCGCGAACAGCCCCCACCATGAAAAACCTGTTGCCGACGTAGCACTTCCCTTTGACGCTTTCTTAACCATTCAATACGACCAGATACATTGCAAATCAAAATTCAAACCGGATAATAGCGGCACTTTACCTCAAGTAACTGGCAAATCAGATGAAAAAATACCACCTCTATGGAATTGGCGCCGCGCTGGTCGATACCGAAATTGAAATCAACGACGCTGAACTCAATGCCCTTGGCGTGGAAAAAGGTCTGATGACGCTTGTCGATGCCGGTCGCCAACAAGAGTTATTGGACCAACTCCACGGCCATATGGTTCACGCCAATTTAGCCAGCGGCGGTTCCGCATGTAACTCAATTGTCGCCGCAGCCTATTTTGGCGCAAACAATTACTACTCATGCAAAGTCGCGGACGATGAACACGGCCACTTCTTTATGAACGACATCAAAGCTGCCGGTGTCGATGCCGATTTTAACGGCACGAAAGCCAGTGGCATTACCGGCAAATGCCTCGTATTAATTAGCCCCGACGCCGAGCGCAGCATGAACACCAATCTTGGTATCAGTGAAACACTTGGTATCAGTGAACTCAATGAAGCCGCCCTCGCCGCCTCCGAGTATTTTTACATGGAAGGCTATGTGGTGACGTCCGACAGTGGTCGAGCCGCCGCGATTGCTGGCCGAGAAATTGCGGAGCAAAGCGGTGTAAAAACCGCCCTGAGCTTTTCCGACCCCGGCATGGTGAGCTTTTTTCGGGATGGCCTGCAAGATATGCTGGGCAACGGCGTCGATCTGATATTTTGCAATGAAGCAGAAGCCTTGGGCTGGGCAAATAGCGAATCTTTAGACGAAGCCATTGCCGCGCTAAAGAACGTCGCCAAAACCTTCGCGATTACGCTTGGCGCCAAAGGCGCCTTAGTGTTCGACGGCGAACACCTGCATAGTATTGCTGGTCACGCTATAAAAGCCGTCGATACCAATGGCGCAGGTGATATGTTTGCCGGCGCTTTCCTCTACGGCATAACCCACGGTTATAGCTATGCGCAAGCTGGCGCACTCGCTAGCCGCGCCGCCGCCGAGGTGGTCTCCCAGTACGGACCTCGTCTTCCAGGGCCACGCCACCAAGAGTTACTTAACGAACCAAAGGGCTAGACTGGCCTTTCAGCTATCCCTAGACACGGCTAGGGATAGCTATATCACTGCCTAAGCTTGAAATACCGCCCTTTAAACCTCATATCATTGCTATCGCCGCCTATCGCTAGGACACGCAATGACAAACCCAACGCTACAACTTATTTGCCCAAGCTGCTCAGTCATTAATCGGATACCGGAGAGCAGACTCCACGATGCGCCAGTATGCGGAAAATGCAAGCACCGCCTACTCGACGGCAAGGTCCGCAACGCCACCGACACTCATTTTAATCGCTATATCCAGCAAAGCAGCCTGCCAGTGCTAGTTGATTTTTGGGCGAGCTGGTGCGGCCCCTGCAAATCCTTTGCGCCGGTATATAGCGAACTTGCCGCAGAGATGCCAGACCGTGCCTGCTTTCTTAAACTCGATACAGAGGCCAATCAGAAAACAGCCGCGCAGTTCCAAATCCGCTCAATTCCCACCCTAATATTGTTCCACCAAGGTCGAGAAATTACGCGGCTTTCTGGCGCCCTACCTAAGGCGCAATTCAAGCAATGGCTAGAGCAAGAATTACACACGCTAAACTGATGCCAGCGCAGTGCAGATCCTCTATATAAATCGCGGGCAAAAAAAAGGCGGTGCTGCTTATGCATCCGCCTAATGTCAAACTATATCTATTCTAAAAGTTCATGCTTAATTTCTGCGTAAGAAGGCGACCAGTTTCGGATCTTCAAACATACTGTTAAGCACTTCTACCACTAGACCATTAACCTGCTCAATATTGTCTGGGTTACTGGGCGCTTTAAAAAACTTCTGTTTACGCTTAACTCGGTAGCGACCTTCATAGTGTTCATTGCCCCGGCTGGCAACCACATTCACCGCGGCGAGCATATCCATATCATAGCCAACCCCCTCTTCTTTCCGGTGGTCATACACGAGCGAATCAAATATCACGTGCAGATCAACCGTGTCAGCACTGAGGCTGTCGGTAGCATAACCCATTGCAGCCATGTGCGCGGCGAGGGATTTTTCCACCGCCAACGAAAGATCATTGCCAATCGTTACAACGGAGGTTTCTGGGTATGCGCCACCGCGACTGCCCAACACCTTGTTTTGACGCTGATCGCTAACCCTAACGTGCACGGGACTGCCGTTAACAACACGGGCGCTCGGCGCGGAGAACTTTGGCGCCAATTGAATCGCTTGCGGGCTAGAAGCGCAGGCGGTAAGCAGCACGCTGGCTGCAATTACACAGGACTTTATCAAAGTAGAGTATGCCATTATTTATCCTTGAGATAATAAATCACGTAAATCCGCAATAGCTGCATTCGCGCGACTGATATACGACGCCATCACCAATGAGTGATTAGCCAAAAAGCCAAAACCACTGCCATTTAAGACCATTGGGCTAAACATAGCCTGTTGGGTTCCCTCTAACTCGCGAATTATTTGTCGCAGACTCACCGCGGCATTTTTATTCGCCAAGACGTCGGCAAAATCAACTTCAATGGCTTTAAGAAAACAAACCAAGGCCCATGCCGTGCCCCGCGATTCGTAAAATACATTGTCGATTTCTAACCACGGCGTCTTTACTTGAACCTCTGAGGAGGCGGCGGTTGACTGCCGAGCATTAGCGTCATTGGCAAGATCGGTATTTAAACGGGGCCGACCAACACTGGCGCTTAAGCGCTGCGACAAACTACCCAACCGCGACTCCACACCCGCCAACCAGTAGCGTAAATTGTCTGCGCGGGCGTAAAACTGCGCTTGTGGCTGATCCACATCAGCAAGGCGCCGACGGTAGGTTTTCAGAAATTTAAGGCCCTGGCGATACTCCGACTCCGAGGCCGGTACCGCCCAGCTGTTATTTGAAAAATTAAAGCGCGGCTCCGCCTTAGCGAGATCGCCGTCTTCTTGCGACTGCGATTGCGAGCGACTGAAATTCTCGCGCATAGCACGACTCAAATCCCGAAGCTGGATCAATACACCGTATTCCCACGCCGGCATATCGTCCATAAATATACCCGGCGGGCTAATGTCATTACTGATAAAGCCGCCGGGTTTATCGAGCAGCACTTCGCCAACATCAATTAATGCCGACACTGTGGCCGTACCTACTACCGACGCTTTCGCGTCTTTTTGTAAGTACTGCGTACTTGGCATCTCGGGCGTAAAACTCCAGTACACGCCAAAGATCATCACCGCTAGCAAGTACAGCGGCACCACTACCCCGGCAATTTTCAAAATTAGGCCATCGCCGAGCCAGTCTTGACCCGCTTCTTTTATTCTTGCAAAGAAATCCTTTATAGCGTCAATCATTAATGCATTCCTGTGTGTTCGGTGTGAGTCGCGGTCGATGTCGACGAAGTAGCGCCAAGCGGTGCGGGCTTTAGCACACTGATAACTGGCGCCGTCACCTCAATCGTCTCACCACTGAGGGTATTGAGTTCAAAATTAAGCTGATCGCCGTCGTTCAGCGGTTTTGTCAAATTAATCAACATTAAATGGTAGCCGCCGGGGGCAAAGCGAAACTCTCCTCCGGCAGGAACCGTAATCGTATCCTCACGCTGCATCGACATCATACCATCGCGATGTTGGTGACCATGTATTTCCAGCCGCTCGGCGGCATCACTGCGCCCCGCCATAATTTGTACAGGCACATCATGAGGGTTATGCACGGTAAAAAACGCAGCCGTATTGGGCTGACTTGGCGGCAAGCCCCGAACATAGGCATTTTCAATGGAAACGTGGGCCATCTGAGCTTGCAGCCCGCCACTCAACAAGACCAGCGTTACCGCTGCGGCCCACCATTTTCTAAAAACCACAAATCCTCCAAAGCATTATTTTATGCGATTTAACGACACATTATGCTGAACTAATCCCCCTTTGCAGGGCACCAAAGTTATACTTGCGCATCGAATTAAAAATCTAACCTATCATAACGCCACCGCAGCAGTGATTGTATTTATGAAACCGCTTTTATTATCGCTAATTTTATTGATCTTCGGCACAAGTGCACAAGCCGTGGACTTTTTAAACACCCAGCCGCAAACTTTTGGTGACAGCTCCCCCAGCTTCCTACCCGTTGAACAAGCCTACCAATCGGAATTGATCTGGAATAATGACGAACTACTCATTGGCTGGAAAATCGCCGAGGGCTATTACTTATACCGTGAACGGTTTCAGCTCAGCGCCATGGCCGGCACGAAATCACTGCCCCTAGCCAGTCGTTTTGAAGCTGGCAAGCTCAAACAAGACCCCTATTTTGGTGAAACCGAGGTGTATTATCACAATACCTCGATCACCGTTAGCGGTCTTCCCCAAGACCAAGTATCAACCCTCAGCATAACATCCCAAGGCTGCGCCGACGCGGGCCTGTGCTACCCACCACAGACCCAACATTATCGCGTAAATCCCAGTGATCAGACTTTTCAGCAAATCGACCAACTGCCGATAACACCCAGTGCAAATCAGGTTGCCACCACGTTCAGCGCCGGTGCCGACGAGAATCAATCGCTGTGGGTCATATTGATCTTTGCTGCGCTAGGCGGCGCCATCCTCAATTTAATGCCCTGCGTTTTCCCGGTGCTCGGCCTCAAGGTATTGAGCTTTGCTAATGCTCGCAGCGGCAGCCCGGCCAATCATGGCTTGGTTTACAGCGCCGGTGTTGTTCTAAGTTTTATTGTCGTTGCAGCGGTGTTAATTGCCTTACAGCAAGCGGGTCAGGCCATTGGCTGGGGCTTTCAACTGCAAACCCCCTGGTTTGTCGCGCTACTCGCCAGCCTGTTTTTTGTGTTGTCATTGAATTTACTCGGCCTATTCGAAATTGGCGGCAGCTGGATGAATATCGGCGGCGAACTCAGTCGCCAGTCCGGTTATAGCGGCAGCTTCTTCACCGGCGTACTTGCCACGGTCGTTGCCAGCCCCTGCACCGCGCCCTTTATGGGAACTGCAGTGGGCTTTGCCGCGAGTCAGACGCCGGCAATTTCGCTATTGGTTTTTGCTGCAATTGGCGCTGGCATGGCCCTGCCAGTATTGCTGCTCACACTCTACCCCGCCGCTCTTCGCCGCTTACCCAAACCGGGTGAGTGGATGGTCACGCTTCGGCAATTGCTCGCCTTCCCCTTATTGGCAACCGCCATTTGGCTTAGCTGGGTAGTCGGCCGCCAAACCGGCGCCAATGGCATGGCCGCCATTTTATTGGCCTGGCTTCTTATTAGTTTTGCTTTGTGGCTCTACGAACACGGTCGATTGGCAAAAATAATTGCCGTCACCATCGCGATTGGCGCCCTCGCCACAATGGTCACCAACCTCAACAAACCTGTCGAGCGCCCAGAAGCCTTGACGGGCTTCGATCGCAGCATCATTCATGAGCTACGCGCAGGCGGTCAAAACGTTTTCTTAGATGTCACCGCCGACTGGTGTATCACCTGCGCTGCTAATGAAGCCTTGGTCTTGCACACGGATACTGTTCGCGCCGCCTTCATACTGCACAATGTTCACTATGTCACAGCCGATTGGACACGCTACGATCCGGCAATAACTCAGCTACTGGCCGACTACCAGCGCAACGGTATCCCCCTGTATGTATATTACCCAGCAGACCTCTCTGCCGCGCCAATCATACTTCCGCAAGTCTTAACAAAGTCCATTGTGCTAGAACTCCTAAACAAGCCCCTTTAAGGGGCAATTTTGGCGTTCTAAGTGTTTGCACCGAAAACACTGAGCGACCGAAAATTCCGGTCATCTCCTGCAAACTTGCGGCTAACTACACGCTATCTTAAAAAATTCATGAGATGCGTTGGACTCATAAAAACAAATAAGGCACAATCGCTATACATGTTGAACAATGCGAAGTAGTAGCACCCTATGGCATCAATACTCGTGCTTCACGGCCCCAACCTCAATTTGCTCGGCAGCCGGGAGCCGGAGGTTTACGGCAGCCTAACTCTCGCCGACATCGACACTACGTTACAGTCGACCGCCAAGGCCGCGGGACATCATTTGCAATCCATGCAAAGCAATGCCGAATACGAGTTAATTGAGCGCATTCACCTCGCGCGACCTGAAGGTATTAACTTCATTATTTTCAATCCCGCAGCGTTCACCCACACCAGTATTGCCCTGCGCGACGCACTCTTGGCAGTCGACATTCCCTTTATAGAAGTACATTTATCCAATGTGCACGCCAGAGACAGCTTCCGCCACCACTCGTATTTTTCTGACATTGCCAGCGGCGTAATCTGCGGACTTGGCGCGGCGGGCTACGAATTTGCACTCCAGGCAGCAATGAATAAATTACCCAAATAACCCAAACCTTCATCTATTCACTCATTTATAAAGAGAATTACTATGGATATCAGAAAAGTAAAAAAATTGATTGAGTTGCTCGAAGAATCCAATATCGACGAACTCGAGATCAAGGAAGGCGAAGAATCCGTGCGCATTAGCCGGAACAGCGCCGCGAAAGGCATGATGGTTCCACAATACATGCAACAGCCTATGCAAATGGCGCCACAAGCAGCCGCTCCCGCTGCTGCACCAGCAGCCGAGGCCGCTCCCGCCGCTGCACAAGGCCCAAGTGGCCACTTAATTAAATCGCCAATGGTCGGCACCTTCTACCGCTCACCATCCCCATCATCACCGGCCTTTGTTGAAGTAGGCCAACACGTGAAAGCCGGCGACGTTATTTGTATCGTCGAAGCCATGAAAATGATGAACCAAATTGAAGCCGACAAATCCGGTGTGATTGAAGCTATTTTGGTCGACGATGCTGAACCCGTTGAATTCGATCAACCCTTGATCACCATTGTGTAAACCTGGCAAAACCACGATCAAAGCACCTACAGAGGGATTGTTTTCAAATGCTTAAAAAAGTCGTCATTGCCAACCGTGGTGAAATTGCCCTACGGATTTTGCGCGCCTGCAAAGAATTAGGTATAAAAACGGTAGCAGTACACTCCGCCGCTGATCGCGACCTAATGCATGTTCGCCTCGCTGACGAGTCGGTATGTATAGGGCCCGCGCCATCGCCTGCAAGTTACCTTAATATTCCTGCCATCATCAGTGCCGCCGAAGTCACCGACGCGGTGGCCATCCACCCCGGCTACGGGTTTCTGGCCGAGAATGCAGACTTCGCCGAACAAGTCGAAAAAAGTGGCTTTATTTTTATTGGCCCCACCCCGGATCTTATACGCATGATGGGCGACAAGGTCTCGGCGATTAAGGCCATGAAAAAGGCTGGTGTTCCCACCGTGCCGGGTTCCGATGGCCCGATCACCGATGATGCCGAACACACCCTGGCAGTCGCCAAGCGCATTGGCTACCCGGTAATTATCAAAGCCGCTGCCGGCGGCGGTGGTCGCGGTATGCGGGTAGTGCATAGCGAAGCCGCGCTGCTCAATGCCGTCTATGTCACCCAGTCCGAAGCCGCCGCTGCCTTTGGCGATGGCACGGTGTATATCGAGAAATTCCTCGAGAATCCGCGCCACGTCGAAATTCAAGTGCTGGCCGACGGTCAGGGCAACGCCATTCACTTGGGTGATCGCGACTGCTCCCTGCAGCGCCGCCACCAAAAAGTACTGGAAGAAGCGCCAGCGCCGGGCATTCCCGACGAAATTCGCGCCCAAGTTGCCAAGTCCTGTGTCGATGCTTGTATCGCCATTAATTATCGCGGTGCCGGCACCTTTGAGTTTCTCTATGAAAACGGCCAGTTCTTTTTTATTGAGATGAACACCCGTATTCAGGTAGAGCACCCAGTTAGTGAAATGGTGACCGGTGTCGACCTCATTCGACAGCAGCTCCTGATCGCTGGCGGCGAGAAACTATCGATCACTCAGGACGACATCACGATCAAAGGTCACGCCTTCGAATGCCGGATCAACGCTGAAGACCCCAAAACCTTTATGCCTTGCCCCGGTTTGATAAAACACTATCATGCCCCGGGCGGCTTAGGCGTGCGGGTTGATTCGCACTTGTACAGTGGCTATACGGTCCCACCGCATTACGATTCGATGATTGCCAAAATCATCACCTGGGGCGACAACCGCGAAATCGCCCTCAGCAGAATGCGGAATGCATTGGACGAGCTCGTTGTCGACGGCATTCGCACTAATACCGACCTGCATCGCGACCTTGTTCGGGATGCGGCCTTCCGCGAAGGTGGCGTGAGTATTCACTACTTGGAAAAGAAGCTTAAGCTGTAAAATAGTTTAAACTGATCATCCAAAAGGGGCTTCGGCCCCTTTTTACATTATTGCCCAATACCTGTTTATTACCGAAAAGAGTTAGCACTATGACTTGGCTACAACTGCGCTTGGATACCAACCCCGCATCGGCTCCAAAATTAGAAGATGCACTATTGGAAATCGGCGCTGCCGCAGTCACCATGGAAGACAATGCCGACCAACCCGTCTACGAACCCGGCGTAGGTGAGACCCCAATGTGGCAGCAAACCCGTGTTACCGGCCTATTCACCGCCGACACGGATATGGACGCTACCCTTATTGCCCTAGAATCGCTGTTCGGCGAAGCGCTACCGCCCAACCGCAGCGAAATATTGGAAGATCGCGACTGGATTCGCGAATGGATGGACAGCTACCACCCGATACAATGTGGCGAACGCCTGTGGATTTGCCCTAGCTGGCGTGAGCCAGTTGACCCCTCAGCAGTCAACCTCCTGCTCGACCCCGGCCTGGCCTTTGGCACCGGCACTCACCCCACCACATGGCTTTGCATGCAGTGGCTAGACCAGCAAAATCTAGACGGCTTAACTGTCATCGACTACGGTTGCGGCTCTGGAATTTTGGGAATTGCAGCGCTATTACTGGGCGCCAAAAAAGTGATTGCCATCGATAACGACCCTCAAGCATTAACCGCCACCCGCGACAACGCCCAGCGCAACAATATTGACGACAGCCGTATCGACTGCTTACTGCCCGAACAGATACCGGCAAATTTACATGGCCATGTAATGGTCGCCAATATCCTCGCTGGGCCACTCATTTCACTCGCCCCAAACTTAGCGGCCTGCCTAGATGCCGATGCGCCAATTTGCCTATCCGGCATACTCAATACCCAAGCCGAAGAATTGCTGAAGTGCTATCGACAATGGTTTAATACCCTAGAACTGACAGCCAAAGACGAATGGGTTCGCATTAATGGTGTGAAAAACCCACTCAACCCAAACCAATAAAGTAAGCCGAGCGAATGCCTAGCCACCACCCGCACAACGACTCTGAGCTTGTCGCAAGCGACTTAGCCGCCAGCGTTGCATGCCCGCAGTGCATGACGCGGTTTCGGCTAACACCCCAACAGCTCAGCGCAGCAGGCGGCCTGGTGCGCTGCAGCGTGTGCATGAGCATTTTCAATGCCGCTCCAGCAAATAGCCCAGCCGAAGCAGAGGACATTCCAACACTCAGCGCCAATGCTGAAAACTCCGACGAATTGCCAGTGGACCCAGTCGAATCCACCGAGAAAATCTCGGCGGGCGAAACGGATTCCCCCCTGGACCTGTTAGCTGGCTTAAGCACAGTTAACCATGATTTTGAACACCATCGTCCCAGCCAAGCACCGCGCCGCTGGCCGTGGCTGATTCTGAACCTCACAGCCATTTTGGTGTTAGCAGGACAAATTGCGCTTTGGCAAAAATCTGCTTTATTTTCCAGCCCAGCTGGCGATTACCTGCGCCAATTATGCCCGCTACTGCCAACCCTATGTGAAGACAAGCCACCAGCAGCCAAGCAACTAGGCGATGTTGTCAGCACGCACTTATTAGTCCGCAAACACCCCAGCGCTGCCAAGGCCCTCTTTGTTGATGCCATCCTCCTAAATCGCGACCCAAGCCCTAGTCCTTTCCCTGCTTTACAATTACGTTTCAGCGACATTAATGGCCATGACCTTGCCAGCCGTGTATTCCAACCCAATGAATACCTTGCCGGCGAACTGAACGCGCTATCTACACTGGCCAGCCAGCAACCAGTCCACATTGCCCTAGAGATCGTCGACCCCGGTTCAGCGGCGGTGAACTATCAGTTACAGCTGCTGCCGTAAAGCCTCTTTTTGGCACTTCTTTCACACTTTGAGCTGGTTGTTTTTTGAGCGCAAGTCTTCCTGTAAAGTCCTCAAACGAGTATCATAGCTGCCCTGTTTTCCCACTGTTAAAAACCCGATTCAGGGCATGGCGATGATCCAAATTGGCTCTCACAAGCTTGCTGCTCGTGCCGTATTGGCGCCAATGGCAGGCATCACCGATCTGCCATTTCGCAGATTGTGTCGGGAATTTGGCGCCGGTTTAACTGTGTCAGAAATGGTGATAAGCGACACGCAGCTTTGGCAAAGCCGCAAAAGTCATTTGCGTTTGGCCCACGACAACAACACACCCCGCGCGGTGCAAATTGCCGGCGCTGAACCCGCGATGATGGCAGAGGCAGCACGAAGCTGCATGGAAATGGGCGCTGACATTGTTGATATCAACATGGGCTGCCCAGCAAAGAAGGTTTGTAAACGTGCAGCCGGCTCCGCCTTACTAAAGGAACCTGAGCTCGTTGAACAGATCCTCAAGGCGGTAGTTGCAGCAGTCGACATCCCGGTAACCTTGAAAATTCGTACCGGCTGGTCTCCAGACCAGCGCAACGGCGTCGACATTGCGAAGCTAGCCCAAGATTGCGGCATCAGTTCACTGGCCGTGCATGGCCGAACAAGGGAATGTCGCTATATGGGTATGGCCGAGTACGACACCATTGCCGCTATTAAGCAGAGCCTTGCGATACCGGTCTTTGCCAACGGAGACATCACCACCGCCGAACAAGCCAAGTACGTGTTGGACTATACCGGCGCTGATGGCGTAATGGTCGGGCGCGGCGCACAGGGCAAGCCCTGGATATTCAGGGAAATCGCCACTTACCTTAACACTGGGGTACTGGCACCGGCAGCAAGCATCGCCGAGATACAAGCAGTAATGCTGAGTCACATCAGCGCTTTGCACCAGTTTTACGGGGAACAGAACGGCCTGCGTATCGCGCGCAAACATTGCGCATGGTACTTGCAGGGGCATGACGCCAACACCGGCTTTCGCGGAGAATTCAACCGCCTTGAATCAGCCAGTGCACAACTAGATGCTGTACATCGCTACTTTGAACAGCACGGCCAATACCTACAGGATGCAGCCGCATGAATTTAACAAGCACAGACGCCGCAGTGATTGACGAGGTCAGCTCGAACCAAGCACCGTCCGCCGAAGATATGAGCAAGGCCAAAACCCTACGCGACAGCGTGGCGATTGCCCTCAACAACTACCTAACCACCCTCGACGGCCAAGACGTATGTGACGTCTACAACATGGTCTTGTCAGAGGTAGAAGCACCGCTGCTCGAAGAAGTAATGCGCTATACCCGCAATAACCAAACCCGCGCTTCGCAGTTGCTTGGTTTGAATCGCGGCACCTTGCGCAAAAAGCTCAAACAATACGACCTACTGTAAAAGCTAAACATACAGTCGATATACCGCCCATTTTTAAACCCTAAGGTAACTCTCCCTGCATGACTACTGACAATCAGACCCGTCCCGTAAAGCGCGCACTCATCAGCGTTTCTGACAAATCTGGCATTGTTGATTTCGCCCGCGAACTCAGCAAGCTCGGTGTTGAACTACTCTCTACCGGTGGCACCTTTGCCCTGCTAAAGCAGAATGACATTGCGGTGACAGAAGTATCTGATTACACCGGTTTCCCAGAAATGATGGATGGCCGAGTCAAGACCCTGCACCCCAAGGTTCACGGCGGTATTCTTGGTCGTCGCGGTATCGACGACGGCATTATGGCCGAGCACGGCATTGACGCCATCGACATGGTTATCGTTAACCTATACCCCTTTGAAGCAACCGTAGCCAAGCCCGGATGCACACTGGAAGACGCGGTAGAAAACATCGATATTGGCGGCCCAACCATGGTTCGCGCAGCAGCAAAAAATCACCGCGATGTCGCGATTGTCGTTAATGCCACTGATTACCAAGTTATTCTGGATGAGTTGAACGCCAACGACGGCTGCACCACTATTGCTACCCGCTTTGATCTCGCTATTAAAGCCTACGAGCACACCGCGGCCTACGACGGCATGATCGCCAATTACTTTGGTCGCCTGGTCCCCGGCGGCACCGAGAAATTTCCGCGCACCTTTAACAGCCAATTTATTAAAGCCCAAGACATGCGCTACGGCGAAAACCCTCATCAGGATTCAGCCTTCTACGTAGAGCGTCACCCAAGCGAAGCGTCTGTTGCCACCGCAACACAGCTGCAGGGCAAAGCGCTGTCCTACAACAATATTGCCGACACTGACGCAGCACTCGAGTGTGTTAAGTCCTTTGTGAAACCAGCTTGTGTTATTGTTAAGCACGCCAACCCATGCGGTGTAGCCGTTTCCCTAAACGGCATTGGCGAAGCCTATGACTTGGCATTTGCCACCGACCCAGAGTCAGCGTTTGGCGGCATTATCGCCTTCAACCGCGAACTCGATGCCGCGACAGCCAAAGCCATCTGCGACCGCCAGTTTGTGGAAGTTATTATTGCCCCTACGGTGAGCGAAGAAGCAGCAGCCATCGTCGCAGAAAAGAAAAACCTGCGTCTACTCAGCTGCGGTCAGTGGGATCAAAACAGCCCCGCCTTTGACTACAAACGTGTGAACGGTGGCCTGCTGGTGCAAGATCGCGATCTCGGCATGATTACCGCCGCCGACCTCAAAATCGTCACCAAGCGTCAGCCTGAGCCCAGCGAAATCGACGATATGATCTTCGCTTGGAAGGTTGCTAAATTCGTTAAATCCAATGCGATTGTCTACGCCAAGAACCGTCAAACTATCGGCGTTGGCGCTGGCCAGATGAGCCGAATCAACTCTGCTCGCATCGCAGCAATCAAAGCCGAGCACGCAGGCCTGAAAGTAGCCGGCGCGGTCATGGCGTCAGATGCCTTTTTCCCCTTCCGCGATGGATTAGACAATGCCGGCGCTGCCGGAATTAAATGCGTAATTCAGCCCGGCGGCTCGATCCGCGATGAAGAAGTGATCGCCGCAGCGGACGAATACGGTATTGCGATGGCATTTACCGGAATGCGCCACTTCCGACACTAAGCACTAGACGCACTAACGGAAGATGCTCGACGGGAGACAAGAGACGCATAATGCGCCTCTACTCCCCATACAATTTTGCAGTCAATAATAGAAATTAAGGAGTATGAACGCAGATAGCAGAAGAGAGATCGTTCCTTGTCTCCCGCCTCCCGTCTAGCGCTCACCCAACGATATGAATGTACTCATCATTGGCAATGGCGGCCGCGAACATGCACTCGCTTGGAAGGTTGCCCAATCAGCTCAAGTCGAAACTGTTTTTGTAGCGCCCGGCAATGCCGGCACGGCTTTAGATAACAATATCGAAAACGTGGCAATTGCGATTAACGACTTTGCCGCACTGGCAGATTTTGCCGAAAGCAATCAGGTCGGTTTAACTATTGTTGGCCCCGAAGCGCCACTGGTCGAAGGCGTTGTCGATTTTTTCCAAGCCCGCAATTTACCCTGCTTCGGCCCTACTAAAGGTGCAGCTCAGCTTGAAGGCTCTAAGGCCTTCACCAAGGATTTCCTCGCTCGCCATAAAATACCCACGGGCAGCTACCAGAACTTCACTGAATTAGAGCCCGCACTGGCCTATTTACGTGAACAAGGTGCGCCAATTGTTGTGAAGGCCGACGGTCTCGCCGCAGGCAAAGGCGTTATCGTTGCCGAAACGCTAGCGCAGGCAGAAGACGCAGTGCGCGACATGCTGTCGGGCAACGCCTTTGGTGACGCCGGTTGTCGCGTTGTCATCGAAGAGTTTTTAGACGGTGAAGAAGCAAGCTTTATTGTCATGGTCGACGGTGAAAACATTCTGGCCATGGCCACCAGCCAAGATCACAAACGCGTTGGCGATGGTGACACCGGCCCGAATACCGGCGGCATGGGCGCTTACTCCCCGGCGCCCGTCGTGACCCCAGAAATCCACGAGCGGGTAATGAAAGAAGTCATTATTCCCACCGTGCGCGGCATGGCCAGCGAAGGCAATCGTTACACCGGATTTTTATATGCCGGCTTAATGATTAATGCCCAAGGCGAACCCAAGGTCATTGAATACAATTGCCGCTTTGGCGACCCAGAAACCCAGCCAATAATGCTGCGTTTAAAATCAGACTTAGCCGCACTTTGCCTAGCCGCTATCGCTGGCAAACTCGACACCGTCAGCGCTGACTGGGATCCGCGGCCCGCCGTTGGCGTGGTATTAGCTGCCGGTGGTTACCCCGGCGACTACGCCAAGGGCGACGCTATCACCGGCATTCCGGCCGAAACAGCGAGCGGCAAAGTTTTCCATGCAGGTACTCGCCTGACCGATGGCGCTTTAGTCACAAATGGTGGCCGCGTACTTTGTGCTACCGCAATGGGGAGCACCGTTGCCGAAGCCCAGCAGCTTGCCTACACTATCGCGAAACAGATAAAGTGGCAGGATGCTTTCTATCGTACCGACATCGCCTACCGCGCTATCGACCGTAAGTAATTTTCGGTTGCTCCGCCCATTGCGCCACTTACTGGGGCTGCTATTGCTGTGCTTTAGCGTCACCAGTCAAGGGGCGGCGGTGCTCGTACTCGATGCCGAGCAAAACAACATAGACCTCGCTAAATACAGCGATATTCTGCTCGACCCCGACAATAATTACCGCATAGAAAATATAATCCAACCTCCGCTTAGCACCCAGTTCCGACCGACTGAAGCTAGCGATCTCAAAGTATCACCAACTACCGGTCGCCTTTGGCTTCGATTTACGCTCCGCAATAACAGCGACAAAACCCAACAACAACTGCTTCAAATCAATCCTAGCAACGCCAATTACATTACGCTATACACCCCAAATTCGGTCGTTGCGCCTTTCCCAACCAAGCAGCTAATTCGAAGTGAGATTCTATTTGCACTACCCGTCGCCGCGCACAGTGACAGCAGCTATTACCTGCGTATTGCATCGCCAATTGACCGCCGCGTATCACTCGAACTACACAGCTACGCGAGTTTTCTCGCGGAGATCAGCAAACGCGAGTTTATAAACGCCGGTTTTTACGGCACCTTGATTTTGCTCCTATTATTTAATCTTGTTAGCGCCCTTGTGCATAAAGAACCACTGTTCGTATATCAGGGCCTCAATTGCGGCGTTATAGTTATTTGCCAACTCCTCGCCTGGGGTTATATCGGTGAAGCACAAGGGCTGATGCCGCCGTGGCAAAATTCCAGTTTAGTCACCGCATTGCTGCTGTTTTGTATTTTAGACTTGCTCTACGCACGGGGATTCCCGGTATACCTAAGTAGCCAACCCAGTCGCTGGCCACTGCTTATTCGTTTCGCATTAATTGTCGACAGTATTGCTATCGCGATTGGCATCATTAGCAACGGCAGCAGCGCTGAAGTGCTTATTCACGCATTGCTACCGGCCAATGTCTTACTGTTATTCGTCATGGCTTTCCACTGTTATGCAGTAAGCTACAGCCGCTTGGTTTTTTACTACCTCATTACTCGCACGGCGATGATTTTGCTGTATTTCGCCACAATATTGAGCTTCTTCCTCAATATTGTTCCCACCCCATTTATCAATACGGTCCTGATAGCACTGGCCACGGGCGCCGCTATCAGCCAAACAGCCTTACTCTTTGCCAGGCATCATTTCCGGCGGCAAAAGCAAGCTCAAGACGATCAGCGCATTACTATACTTGGCGAAGTCAATCGCGCAAAAACCGACATATTAGCGCGGATCACCCATGACATTCGCACCCCACTAAGCGCCATGATTGGGGTCACTGAACTACTCCACGACACCCGCTTAACGGCAAGCCAAGAGGACTACATTAGTACTTTGCAGCGCTCCAGCCACGAGTTACTGCAATTGCTTGACGAGGCAAGCCAGGCCGTACGCTTTAGTGAAAGCGATGTTGAACTCAGCAAC
>TARA_R110001599_G_scaffold113094_5_pt1 | contig 36239 bp, 28 predicted proteins | sample TARA_R110001599 | Tara Oceans TARA_R110001599 (sample SAMEA4398360) | marine metagenome | biome: Polar Biome; feature: [MES] marine water layer (ENVO:01000295) within the mesopelagic zone...; material: water (ENVO:00002006), including particulate matter (ENVO:01000060) such... | reverse complement strand
TCATACAAAGGTCAAGCTAGAGGTGAGATTAACTTATATAAGGATTGGAATATTAACTTGGCAGATAAAGATGTTTGGTTGATAGATGATATTTGTGATTCTGGTAATACAATGGCATACTTAGAAAAACTTGCCTACGACAGAGGAGCAAAACACGTTTACAAAACAACACTGTTAAAGAGGCACGACTGTCCAATGCAGCTAGACTTTTGCGGATACACTCTGCAAGATGAATGGGTGTTTGGATATGGCATGGATCATCCGGATGGATTAGGAAGATTAAGCGACTCTATTTTTCAAGTTTAATTATATTTCAAGCTATTTATAATAAACACGTACATAAATGGCTTATATTTCTAAGACAGGTATTAGTAATACCTCAACAATTCAAGCAGAACATATTACACGAATCATCGATGCATTAGATGGTACAGCAGCTACAGAAGTTTCTGCATCTGGACAATTCGATGGATCACACTCTGGATCTTTTTCTGGTTCATTTGTTGGAGATGGATCAAACATAACTGGAGTAACTGGTGAATGGGATGGTACTCATAATGGTAACGCACAGATTACTGGATCGTTAATCGTAACTAGCACCGTGTCAGCATCTAACTTATCTGGAACGAATACTGGAGATCAAGACCTATCTTCTTATGCACAAACTGCGAATGTAGTAGCTAATAGTGCTACTGCTTCACTCGTAAACAATTCAGCTACATCTTCTTTTGTTAATAACTCGCAAACAGCATCATTTGCCATAACTGGAAGTAGTGTGTTATTTGTTGACGTAACCGCATCAGGAAATATAAGTGGAAGTAACACTATTTCTGGTAATAGGCTAAGCGCAGATACTTATGTAATGACTCCACAAATACAAAGCACTACAACCCAATTGCTAATTAATGACCACGTAAGAGTTGCAGGTGCAGTTACAGCTTCGCTGGGGGTGTATAGCGTAGGTCCAATTACTGCATCAGCTGACATAAGCTGTAGCCATGCACACTCTATAATAACAGCAACTACTGGAACATTCAATCATATTATTACAGATGGTGAGACAATGGAGTTTAGAAGTGCTGCAACAAGAAACGTGGTAGGATCTTTAAAGTTTGATGCTGTAAGAGGTTTGGATGTTAAAGATGGGAATGGTAATGAGGGTAAGATGCGAGCTAAATCAATAGATATTCCATCTGGAGGTAGTCTTATAGTTAGTGCAAGTCAAGTAGATTTTACTGGCTTACCATCAGCTGATCCAAGAGCTGCAGGACGAATGTGGAATGATAGAGGTACTGTGAAGATATCTACTGGAGATTAAATTGTTCAAAAAAAGATTGTCAAATTGTTGACTTTCTGGATTATATTCCGGATATTAAGGTTTATACATTAACATTAAAACACAACTTATACTATGTTACTAACAACACTATTATCATTAAGCATTGCTGTAAACTTAGGACTAGCAATAGTACTTTATAGAAATAACAAGAGTACTAAAGATTTACAAATTAAGATTAAAATCTTACAAGATTGGGGAGATAAAGCTTTCGTAAAGGTTAAAAAATTAGAGGAAACAAGAGAATCTCTTCTTGAATACGTAAGCAATGTTGGGAAAGATGAGCCTTCTAAGAATGGTACTCATAAGAAAACTAGACGTTCACCTAAAAAGAAAAAGTAATTTTGAATCACTACAACACACTAGTCCAAAACGGCTTTTTGTCAAATGCAAAAAAGCAAATAAAAAAAGCCGCTGCGGCTATCTATCCTCCTATTGACTTATCACAAGTTAAAGGAGATTGGATGTGGCACTTTGATCGCAATGAAAAAAAAATGGACTTTGACTACTTATGTCAAGAGTTAGACCTCTACAATCATGTAAAAGAAAATCTAGATGATCTGGATGAGGAGCATGATGTTATGGTTTTAAACGCGTTTGACATTATTATATACGCTAGTCCGCATAAAAAATCCATACAAAAGTCCCTAGATATGGACTTTGTGGAACATGGTTCTCTTCCCTATTACATTACGAAACGCAAGGTAAATGGCCAATTTTTGTGGTTTTGCTTAACTTGGACCGTATTCCCCTTCCAGCCATTTCACGAAAATTAGCTTTTTTGGAAAAAAAGTTGTATAGTTACTAGTAAATAAGTCACAAAGCTATGCAAGAGTTAGAATGTCAAAATTGCGGAACAGTAGAGTATAGGGATTATGTTACTCCTGGTACTAAGTTAAAAATGTGCTCACACTGCGTTAGAGAGATGTGGGATCCAAACGATCTTCCTAAGCCTAAAAGACCTTCAGGATTTCATAGAGGATGGAAGTTTATGAAAGTGTTTGTTCATGAGAATGGTACAGTATATCACAAAGGTGAGGAGCAGTCTAAACTCAAAGGAACACTACCTCCAACTCCCAGAAAAGAAACCAAGAAAGATACGAGAACTAAGTCTCAAAAGCAAAGAGATCGTCAAGAACTTCTTGTTAATATTAGCAAGTTAAAAAAGCAAATAAAAAAAGAGAAACGCGTTACATACAGACGTAAATTAGAAACCCAGTTAAAAAAATTAAGCAAACAGTTATGAGTTACACAGCAGAAGAGTTACAAGAGAATTACAAAACATTTCTAATGTACATCGAGGATTACATTACAGGAGATAGAAAAGAAAAGTTAAAACAATTATACCTAGAACACGAAGAGCGTATTATGATGATGCCTGCCTCAGGTACAGCTCATTATCACAACTGCTTTATTGGTGGTTATGTGGATCACGTTATACGTGTTATGCGGTGTGCATTGGATGTAGATGAACTTTGGAGTAAGCATGGTGCAACAAAAGACTATACTACAGAAGAGTTAATATTCTCTGCAATGAATCATGACTTAGGAAAGATTGGAACAGAAGAAGCTGAGCAGTATATTCATAACCCATCCGATTGGCATAGAAAGAATCAAGGAAAGCTTTACACTAACAATCCAGTAAACGCTTTTATGACTGTTCCTGATAGAGGATTAAAACTCCTCTACGATAGAGGTATTACTATTACTGACAATGAGTGGTTTGGAATCAAACTGCATGACGGTATGTATGAAGAATCTAACAAGCCCTACTATGTTAGCTGGAATCCAGATAGTGCTTTACGTACCAACCTTCCTTATGTATTACACCAAGCTGATATGATGGCAGCTCGTATTGAATCTAATATGATGACAGAAGAGCCGGTAACTACTTTTCCAGAAAAGAAAGCTGCTAAGAAGAGTGGAAGTATTACAGAGTCGGATAAGGATAATCTGAAGAATACATTTGATCAATTATTCAAGTAATATGTTAGTAGCAGTTATAACCTTATCAGTATTATTAGCTTTCAGTGTATGGCTATTGTACGTTCAGTTAAAAAAATCATCAAAACTAGAAGCCTTCTTAGAGTTGTATGTAAGAATGTTGTCAGTAATGGCACTTCGTACAAACAAAGCATACAAGCGTATGCAGGAGATAGATCGTTTAGGTTCCTTTGAAGCAGACGATGAGACCGGATACATATTTCAAGAAATAAAAACAGTAACCACAGACTTAGAGGAGTTTGTTAACAAATACATAACCAATGACGATGATGACAGCACCAAAGAAGAAGAGAAGAGCAAAAAAAAGTAAAAAACAATATTTTGGACCTGAAGTTGATGTAGCTATTATTGAATATAATGCTACTGAAGATACAGAAGTGAAGAGTAGGATATACGAAAGAGAGATACGAAAACCAATGGAGAAGTTGGTTGAAAACATCATACACACTTTCAAATTCTACTACACAGACAATGTACCGTTGCATGAGGTTCAACATGAAGTCGTTTCTTTTTTGTGTGAAAAGTTGGGTAAGTTTAAACCAGAGAAGGGTAGTAAAGCGTTTAGTTATTTTAGTATGATAGCTAAGAATTATTGTATTCTTAAAAACAGAAAGAATTACAAGAAGTTAATTGAAACCAAAAGAATCGATTACGATCTTTCAATGGAGATTGCAGACACAACTCCTACAGCTGATCAAGAAGGTCCAGACCTAGAGAAGTTCTTTGAACAGTACTTAGCTTACTGGGACGATAAGGTTAATTTGTATTACAAAAAGGAGAGAGATCAAAGATTAGCTGAAGCAGTGTTGGAGTTATTTAGAAAGCGAGATAGGATTGAGATATTCAACAAGAAGGCTTTGTATGTCTATATTCGTGAAATGACTAACGCTAATACTCAACAAATTACTAAAGTTGTCAAAGATATGAAGCTTCGTTGGAAGCATATGTATAGCGACTTTCTTGAAAAAGGATATATTCCAAAAGACAAAACTTACGATGTTTAATCACTATGTTAATTAATGTATCCAAGGAGTATATTTACAATTTCATCTTAGAAGAAATAAAGGCGTGGGAAGATGTATGCAATGGTGTACCTAATCTCCACGCCTTTGAGTTTGACTCACTCGAACCGGGTATAGAAGAAAAATTAACAGAGTTAGGATTTTACGAAAACAGAATTGCTTGGACAGCAGGCATTCGCATCAAAAAGCTATATGCCTACTTAGAGGATATTGAGAGTAGAGGAGTTTCGTAAAACTTACTTTTCACCTATTTATATAAAAAGGCATTATGGATAAAGATTCACCGTTATTTAAAGACAAGACCTTTTCTGATCTTTTAGCTGACATATACAATAACACTAAAAAGAAAGAAAAGCAGATTACTGAGCTGATTAACCAGCTTAAGCCTATGATTCGCAACATGACTGATGCTTCTATGATGGTACCTCTAGTTAAAGAATACCTCGAGGTTTCAGTAAAAAACGACGATAATCTAGTAAAATTAACAGCAATTGTACAGCGATTATTGGTATCTAGTACGAAAAACACTAATACAGATGATGGTATGTTGTCTGAGGCAGAAAAACAGCAGCTAATGGATGCAGCACAAGACTTGTTAGATAAAGGATAGATATGGGATTTTTCAGTGGATTATTTGGCGCATTATCACCCCCGACACCTCCGGTACCGGTCAAGCCCTATTTACCTTTTAATAGGTCAGGAGTAGGGCATGTATTGGATGTAATTTTAGATGAAAAGCATCCACAATATAATCCAGAAGAAAATAGAATCATTGGAACTATATTCTACCGAGACGCTTTTGCTTCACCTGGAGGATCTTCTTTCAGCTTTATGGAAGCAATACTATCGAAACAAGCTACACCCTTAGATCGTAGCAACTTCAAAGTACCTTTACCAGGAGAGCAGGTGATTGTCTACATGGCAAAGTCTAACAAATTAGAAGGTCCTGATGTTCTAATGAAATCGGAAAACTTCTATGGAGCTGTCGTTGGCATGACTACAAACATCACACAAAACACAGCACCCTTTATAGGAATAGATCCTGACAATATTAATCCCTTCTTACCTGGCGCTAGATCTGTAGCTGAGCTCTCGAGGCGATTTGATAAAAAAATAAAAAATCTAGAAGCGTTTAAGAATGCAACTGGAAAACCGGAGGTACATAAACAAATTGCTTTAAACGAGGGTGACTTTATATTGCAAGGAAGGTTTGGTGGTAGCATTCGATTTGCTGGCACACCTATTGATAGTGAGATAAGAGGTCAAGATTGGGCTAGAGGAAAAAAGGGAGTGCCTGGTGATCCAATCATATTAATGAGAGTTGATAATGACAAAGGAACCTTTGATGATTTAGAAGAATCGTCTCTTACAGTAGCAGACTTAAATGAAGATGCCTCTTCTCTGTGTATAACCTCTACACAACAATTACCGTTAGACTTAGCTATACCAGATAAGGGAAAGAAAGCACATCCCCTAGCTTCGTGGGCTAACACATATGGCATTGAAGTTAAGACAGATGCTAAGAAGACAGCTAACAAAGCAAAGGATGGAGAAGCTTCTCGATCTGGTGAAAATAAAACAGCACCTAAAGAAGCAAATACTGGAGAAGACTTAAAAGACGAAAACACAGATCAATCAGAAACTGATACAGCTGCAACAACGGATGCTGCAACCGTAGATACATCAGCCGATGCCGCTGTGGATAATGTTGATAAACCAGACGGCTATAATGGTTTCTACTCAGAGGGTGATACTGATTTGAGTGGATATAGTGATTAATGAAAAGTTGATATGGGAATAGTAAATAAAGATTTAATATTAGAGTTTGAAAAAGAGATACTCGACAAAGGAGATGAGCTTGCTAGAGCTTGGGTATTCCGAATATGCGCTGGAGATAAGTCGAATTTCTGGATTAAGTATAGGGATGATATCGTAGGTAAAAACGCAGCTGCCAAAGATGTGATTAATAGTCAAGTTAAATTGTTAGTAGAGTCTGAGAAAAAACGATATCAAGATGAGAACATTGAAGGAGTTGATCCAGGAACAATGTGGGACATTGTAAACGGAGTATGGTGGCCTAGTATTCAAGATGTAGATGTAGCTTTAATCGATCATCCAAACGATCCTAAATTAGCATCGATGAGAGGGGTTGCACTAAAGACTGTATTTGCTAACGATGGAAAGATTAAGATAAAAAAAACTGATCGTACTTTTTCACCAATAAAAGGATACTTTACTCCATTATATAATGCCTATAAAAAAGTCATGATACAAATTCTAAACGAACCATCCTACTCACCATTTGCAGTATTTACCGGTTCTTTCGGTGGTGGGAACGGATATACACGATTTAGAGCAGACGAACAAAAAGAAATATTAAGCAAGCTATTTACAACCGAACAAGCAGCTAAGGTCTGGTGGATTAGCCAATTTGGAAACAACCCGAGTTTAGGAAGACCACTACTCACCGGATCGAGATTAAACTCTTATCTAGGATACTTCAATATGATGATCGGTTGGATGGGTGGAGATAATGCTCTTAACACTCGAGGCATAACAGCTGCAGAGCAAAAGTCCTTTAAAACCTTTCCTTTCGACTCTAACGTCTTTGAATTTAATGACACTAAAACATCACACGAAGCATTAAGCTTAGGATGCAGTGTAGCTGCTATACAAGCTCAATACAAGTGGTTGCAATCACAAAAAACTGGTGCTAATGCAGATTTTTACAAAGGTTGGTTTGATAGATTTTTCACTAATCCAAAATCGTTAGTGAATATGTTGATTATAATAAATGAGCGTGTACATATAAACGGACAAGGCGAGTTTAAGTACTCGCCAAAGTTTGATGCGAGATGGAAGGCAATGGGCGGAGCGTTAGCGTCTAGCTTTAAACTTAATATTGGAGAATAATGGCTGAGTATACTTATGATTCCATAAAAGCAATAGTTGCTAAGAACGGAGGCTTAACTCCAGCCGGTGCTGCAGGAGGTGTGCCTGATGGCACTCAGGTAACGGGAGAGTTTACTGGCACTTTTACTATTGACTTAGGAAAGTACCAAGATGAGGTTTTAGCGTTATCGTTTGAGGAGGAAACGGATACGACATTCGATGCAACGGTAACAGCAACAGCAGCAGACCCTTCTGTAGATGTGCAGCTAGGAATTGATAGTAGCGGAAAGAATACATTTATTCCAGATGCCGCTGGTGGTAGTATATTTCTAAATAGCGATCGTGTAGTCATAAATTCTAAAAATGATTACTCAATGTTGTTTGGAGAAAAGGGAGTAGCTATAGGTTCACCAAACCAAGTAAACATTGACTCAGGAAAATCAATAACTCTTTTTGGTCACGAGCAGGTATTTATAGGTGTTCCTAATAGAGGAGAAGAGATTGATGTGGACACAAATGCAGCAAGAGATCCAGGCGAGTCGGTAGGCGATCCAACACCTGACGAGTTATACGAACCCTTACCATTAGGATTAAAATTGATAAACTTTCTTGAAGATCTTATAGTAACTTTAGAGAATTCAGAAATAGCCACACCACTCGGTAATGGTGTATTTCAGCCCTCATCATTAGCTGAGCTAGAATTATTAAAAGTAAGACTACCAGAGATAATAAGCAACTACGGTTACATAGATGGACTAAGTCACGAAACCATAGATGAAGAAAGATTAAAAACAGTAAAGGTAGCAAAAGAAAAAGCAAAGGATTATGTTCCGCCACGAACATTGACAGGAACAGTCACAGGGCAGTTTGCCGGAACAACTGGAGCTCCAGGACCACCTCCAAATCCAGTTACTAATCCATTAGCAGAGATTCCTGGATTTTATGACTCACCATCATCACCACTTTATGGTGATCCAATAAGTTAGACAATATGGCATCATTAGAAGGAAAATTATCACAATTTGGAGAAAACGTAGTACTCACACAAGCACATGGATACTTTGATGCATTAAATGCAAAACTCCAAGAAACTACATCACAAACACTAACTCTTCAACCAAGTTATTTATCTAAGTTTGAAGTGGTAGATGATCTTAGGAAGAAGCTACGACCCGAGTATAGAACAGAAGCACCAGCTGGTGTTGAAACTTTTGACGCTACACTATCCTCAGCTTTAGATCCTGCTACCGCCATAATGGATGTAGCAAAAAATAGCGCAGGTGGAGGTTTTGATAAAGTTGAAACATACTTAAACGATTGTGTTACCAAAGCAAAAGGCGCTTTTGATCCACCACTTGCCGAGCCATTTAACTCAGCAGGAGGCGAAGCTTCGGTGTACTCAGTACCAGGCACAACTGACTTAGATCCACGAAGACATGCTAGAATATTGATGGTAGCTGAATTTGACATCGCTGTAAAGAAGTGGTTACAAAATAACGCATTGTTGTATGGCTTAACCCTTTACGAAGACTATGCACTATATTATGTTGGATTCAAAACAGTAAAAGAAGAAGGTACAACAAGGAGTGGAATAGTAAAACTCGTTAACAAATTTCAACAAACAGCAATCCCTGCTTCTGCTATAACACTAACCACTGCTCAAGTAGAAAAAGCAAAAGATCCAGTATCAGGTGATCTAGATCCAGTACAATTAACAACCCCAGTACAAGATAATGATGGCAATCAATTTACTACACTCTATCGAGTTAGTAGTCAATGTTGCACAAAACCTGCAGCTGAAGCTTATGCTAAAATGAAAGTCGCTGCTGCTGCAGATGGAATAACTTTAAGTGTTAATTCTGCTTTTAGACCAGCAACCGGTGCTGCCTTGAAGTGGACATCGGCAAGTGGAAAGACCGGTAAGTTTACAACGCAAGAAGCTTTGAGAAGAGATAAAGGAAGATGGAAGTCTAGTTATCCAGCATCCAGGACAGAAAGCGGTAAATTTGGTAGCAAGTCCGGAGATGAGGCATTTATATATTATGCAGGCTCAAGCCTATTTAAAGCACCAACAGCTCCTCCAGGAGTATCAAAACACGGTAATGGTGTTGCATTAGATTTCAATACTGGAAGTCGTAAATTCTTCAGTAAAGTACTAAACACAGCTGTATATAAGTGGGTTGCGTTTAACGCACACAAGTTTGGTTTTGTTAGAACGGTAAGTAATGAGGAGTGGCACTTTGAGTATATTCCAAGTAAGGCTGCAAATGGACCTTATGCTGTAAAAGCAAATAGTGAACGCAACATGTGGTATGCTGATATTGGACTAAACCAAATACCAACTGGAGGCGGTAACTCGATGATATCTATATAATCATGCCAATCAACTTTGAACTAACATTTGTCCAACCACTACTACTTGATCTTCAAAACGGAAAGTTTAAAGACGTAGGAGAGTTTTGTAGTGGTGTAACTAAATATTACGTTAAGACAATAGAAACCGGAATGCCAACCGGAATACCACCAACACTACCCGCTCCAGCAGCATCAGGAGCTCCCGCTCCCGTAGGCACTGGTCCAGGTGATAGCTTCAAAAAACCATTTAACGAACCTAGCAAAGGGAGGTTTGATAAAGCAATTTTTGCATACTTTAACGGAAAAGAGTTGCTACTCAATAAACAAAACTTAGAACAAAAGAAGAAAGCTCTTGATGGTATTATCCGAAAAGCAAAATTTCAAAAAGAAAAAATACAAGCGCAGATAGCGCTTATTAAGGAGTTGAAGAAGAAGATCGAGGAGTTGCCACAAAACATAAAGCAGTTGGGTGATATGGCTAAAGAGATGTTCCTATCGTACAAAGCAGATTTGGTAGGTGTTGGAGAAGAAATAAAAGAAATAGCAAAATCCGATATTGATGTTAATATAAAATTTGAAGATGCCTTTCCTGAAGAAGCAGCCGTAATTAATACTATAACTAACTTAGAGTTTAAAGTATCGTCTCCTAGTGAGATTCGTCAAACTTATAACAATATACTCACAGTCACTCAATACGTAGAAAAAGTCAATCGCATTACATCAAACCAAAATCAAACAGAAAGATACATAAAGCAGCGGCTTTCAGCAGCAGCACAGAATATTACTAAGATTGTCATAACGCTTCTTGAACCTGACAAATTTGGAGGTCTAATAGTAAAGTTCATATCTGACAAAAACGAAGCCAAACGAAAGTACGCACCAAAAATTAAGCAAGCCGAGCAAGCTATAAAAGCAATACAGTTTATTAGGTATCGTGTAGAACCGCAAGTAAGGGTGTTAGAAAAAAAAGTAGAGATACAGAAGGAGAATATAAAAAAACGTATCGATGCTGAAAAGAAAAAAATAAACGATCTTATTGCACAAAAAGGAAAAGAAATTGCTAGCGGTAAAAAGCAGTCTGAAAGAAAAAAGTTGTTTAAGAAATATATTGATGATGCCAAACGATTAAAAGAAGAAAACGAAAAAACAATCAAAACAGCTCAAAAAAACATTAAACTGGTTTCAACACTAACAAAAGATGGAACAGCATTATTGCAAGCAGGTACCAAGTTAAAAGATGACATTATAGCAGAAGTTAGTAGTCTTAAAGGTGAGTTTGAAAAGCTGCAAGAGCGTACAAAAAACGATCTAGTTAGCGCGTCTAGCATCGATTTATCATCATCAAAACCTAGCAGTGACTTGAGAGGTTATCTAAACGAGCAGGGGTTAAAAGATTTCTACACAGCAATTAATGGAGCAGTAGGATCTTTGGCGATAGACTTTATTGATATTAGAAAGGTGTTAGAAAGAACAGACACTAAGTACGATCAAATGGCAGGCAAGATAGTGTCGCTAGAGGAGCAGTTTTATGATCTATTAAACAAACTGAGTGAGTTTGAAGGCATTCCACCAATAAAATATGCTAAGCGGGATAAAAAACAAAGAACAAAAAAACCTCGCTCAAAAAGTACAATTATCTCAATCCTAAAAAAACTTAAAGTATTACTAGCACGTATTGAAGTATTTACAAACAAACAACTCAAAAAGATTGATAAGTTTACAAATAAAATGATTGCAAAAGCAAAAGTGTTAGCAAAGGACATAGAGACTGCAGTAGTAAACTCACTTCCTATTCCAGAAATAAAAAAGGATATCGAAACAAAGCGAGCTGCGCTTGAAGAAAAAAAAGAGACATTTGATCAATATAAGACTAAGTTTGATCAAACACAGAAAAAAATATCTGCTGGAGTCTTGTTAGCAAAGAATGCAGCAACAGTTGGATCAAATTTAGGTAAAGGAGATTTCTCAGCATCTAAAAACGAGCAACCTCTAAAGAAGATAGCAAATGCTAAATTCGACTACTACACTGTAGGAGTGGCTCCAGACAGTCCTGCTTACAAAAAACAAGAGGACGATAAAAAAATACTCCTAAAAGAAATTGACACACTCAAGCAGATAGAGCAGCTTGTGAGTATAGCATTACTAATAGTGAAAGAGTTAGACAAAAAGCCAAGCTCAGCAGCCGATTTAGCGGCCGATAATATTACTGGATTTGTTGATGAATTGAAGCGAGACGTAAAATCATTTCAAAACAGAGTACAAGTAAATGCTGGAACAATATCACTCACGAACGCAGCTGGCATCTCGTTCCAAAAAATGATAAATATTATAAAAGACTTTGCTGAAGCTCCTTCAAACGCTAAGGGGTTTATTTCAACTATTCAAGAAATCAAAGCAACTGTGAAAGGAGAGATGTTATCTGAAGTGTTAAAGTCTGTATCATTCTTACCTATGCTTATTAACCTTGAACAAAAGTATTTAAAAAAAGTAAAAAAGCAATTGGATATGATGGTTGGTGTAACAACACCAGACAATAGCGATAGTCCTGACCGAACAGCTATCGAAGATCAAGGTAGAGTAACGTCAACTGTTGACGACACAAAAGATGCTATTAGAAAGAAGCGAGAACAAGCTAAAGCAAAATTAGGCAATACAAAAATATACGCTAGTCTAAATAAAATGCATAAAGTTTTAGGTGAAGGTAGAGGTTCAATAATAATGCTACTTATAGAGGAGATAGCAAAATTAGTAGCAAAGTTTGAAACATTTGTAAAAGTACAAATAAATAAGATTTCAGCTAAAATAAAAAAAGAAGGAAAGAGTCGGTTAGACAAAGAAAAAAAGCAAAAAAAAGACAGATTAGATGCAATATTAAAGAAAAAGTTAAAAAACGATCTAATCCCTCAAACAATAGCATACAACATAGCATCAGCTTTATTTTGGACTGGAGCTGTCTGGCAGAACTCAACCGGTGCAACATTCCAAGTATTTACTGTTACACCATTCAAAAAGCTAATAGTAGATGGACGTCTAAAAGGAACAGCGGCAGCTGTTAGAGAGTTAGCTCAAAACTTTGAATTACAACTATCAACCATGAGTGGATTGTGTATTCCAAACCCGGCAACTGGAATACCACCCTTCCCATTTGTAGGGTATAAATAAAAACTTGCCTATTTATATAAAACAAGACAATTATTATGAAAGCAGTAGATTTTGCAAAACTCTTAAAGGAGATTATCAGAAAGGAAGTGCGAACAGTTATACGACAAGAGTTACGAGAAGCACTGAAAACAAACAAACAACCATTTAATAATGGAGGTGCACTTAAAAAGAAGGGTACAACTCGTACGCATACAGATATACACAGTACTACGCATGCTCCAGTAACACAACAACCAATCCACAAAACTGGAAACGCAAGTTTGGATGGAATACTAATGGAAACAGCTAATGCTATGAGAAATGGTCAGTCAGCTCCAATAGGAGATGATGGAGCATATCCAGACATGGCACCACAATTCACAGCTGATCAAGCCCAGGGATTTGGACACATGGCTAGCCAACAAACAGCTATGCCACCATCTGGAACAGACGCTTTTGTCAAAGATTACTCATCAATAGTGAAATCAGCAGAAGCAATACACGATAAGAAATATAATAGATAATGGCAATTGAGATAAACAAACCAGCATTAGACTTTGAAAGAGACGTAGCAATAGGATTAGCTCTTCCTCTTGGCTCATACGCTGGCTCTACGTTTACCTCAACGTACACTAGCTTAGATGCAGCAGTTGCTAATTCTAAAAACCTACTTCTCACAAACCATGGCGAAAGACCAATGCGTCCGTTTTTTGGATGTAATCTTAGGGGAGTGTTATTTGATAATGCCACTGACGATTTTATTGAAGCAATGGAAACGCAAATTCGAGAGAGTTTTAAATTACAACTTCCTTACATTAGTATTTCAAAGTTAAATATAGGACGCTCTGAAACCAATCCAAACCAAGTAGGCATTCAGATGAGTATTAATTTAATAGGAAACGAGTTTGATACTAGACAGATAGATGTTACAGTAAACGATGACTTACCAGAACAAACAACTTATTAATATGCCTCAAACTGATACATCAAAAAACATACAATACTTAGGAAGAGACTTTGATACAATCAAACAAGGTTTAGTTGAGTTTGTTAAAAACTATTACCCAAACACATACAACGATTTCAACGAAGCATCACCTGGAATGATGTTTGTAGAGTTAATGGCTTATGTGGGAGATACGCTTAACTACTATATCGATTCACAGTTTAAAGAATCACAACTATTACAAGCAACAGAGCGTAGAAACATACTAGCAATAGCATCTGCAATGGGATACAAACCTATGGTTAGTGTTCCAGCAAGCGTAGATTTAGATGTTTTTCAACTTATACCCTCAAAAGGAACTGGTGAGAGTGCAGAACCTGACACACGATACGCTTTAAAGATTCAACCTGGCATGCAAGCACAAGCAGCCTTATCAAATTTGATAGGAAACGATGTCTCAGGATATGGTGAAGATCAGAGTGATGTTGTTGATTTCTACATACAAGAAACTGTTGATTTTTCAATTAACACTGCAGATGATCCAATAGAATACTCAGTATATAGCATTGACGCAGCTGGTAATCCTGAGTATTACTTAGCAAAGAAATCAATCAAAGCAGTATCTGCTACCGTAAAAACACAAGAACAAGTAGTAGAGGGAGTAAAGAAATTTTATAAATTCAAAATACCATTCAATGACATAAACAATCCGGATTACATTGGCATTGATTCTATTGTTGATGCAGATGGCAATACATGGACAGAGGTACCTTATTTAGCTCAAGACACTATTTTTGAACAAATAACAAACACAGCATTAAATGATCCAGACGCTGCAGTATATAGCGATGAAATTCCATACCTACTAAAACTAAAAAAAGTGCCAAGGCGATTCGTTTCTCGCATACTAGACGATGGTATTGAAATCCAATTCGGAAGTGGAATCAGTACATCAGCTGATGAAGATCTACTACCAACACCTGAAAATATTGGATTAAATTTACCAACTGGTAAAATTGACATTGACCAATCAATAGATCCAAACTCTCCAGGCATAACAAAAGCATACGGAATAGCACCATCTAACACCACACTAACGGTAAGGTACTTGTGTGGAGGTGGTACGAGAACAAACGTCTCTAGTGGCACGATAACAAACTTAACAGCTGTTGACACAAATACAAATGGCTTTCCAGCCACTGGAACATTAAACGCTACTATTCTCAACTCACTAGCATGCAACAATCCTAACCCTGCTATTGGTGGAAGATCTCAAGAGACTATGGAAGAGGTGCGTCAAAACGCAATAAAGCAATTGTCAACACAAAATAGAGCTGTAACACGAGATGATTATATGATTAGAGCGTTGTCTATGCCACCAAAATTTGGGAGTGTAAGCAAGGTATTCATAACACCAGACGAGCAGAATAACCTTCTAACAAGCAACGTGGATGATACAGTATCAAACCCACTTGCAATGAATATGTATGTTTTAGGATATGACGCTAACAAAAACATCACAACAACAAATAATGCAGTAAAAGAGAATCTCAAAACTTATTTATCTCAATACAGAATGTTGACAGACAGCATTAACCTACGTAATGCCTTTGTAGTAAACATACAAGTAAACTTTGATATCATTCCTTTGAGAGATCGTAATGCAAACGAAGTCTTATTAAAATGCGTTAACGCAGTTCAAGATTACTTCAACATAGACAAGTGGCAAATAAGTCAACCTATACAATATAGCGATATATTTAACTTACTCCTTCAACAAGACGGTATACAAACTGTAACAAGTGTTGCAATAAATAATCTAAACGATTCAAGTTTAGGATATAGCAATATTGCTTATGGTATAAAAGACGCTACAAAGCATGGAATAATATATCCAAGTATAGACCCAATGATTTTTGAAGTAAAATATCCATCCAAAGACATAAAAGGACGAGTAGTAAACTATTAATATGATTTTAAGATTCTACCCAAAAAAGGACACAACAATATACGAGAACTCTCCAGAAACAAATACTGGAATGGATCAAATATTAGAAATAAGCAAGCAAGCAGCTACTGGATCAACAGGAGCAGCTGCTACCTCTAGCTTTAATTCTAGAATCCTAATAGATTTTGATTACGTCAAGATATCTAAGAGTATTGTTGATATGGGCTATAATCCAGACGCATTTGATTTTGGACTAAAACTATATGCAACCGAAGCCTCTGAAATTCCAATCGACTACTCCTTAGAAGCTTTTGCAATATCACAGTCTTGGGACATGGGTGTAGGCAAAAAAGGAACAACACCAGCAACCACTGAAGGTTGTAGTTGGTATTATAGGAATGGATTAACAGATCCAACAACTGCATGGCGAACGGGATCATTCGCTGCTTTATCAACTGGATCGTACCAAGTGAATCCAGGAGGAGCGTCGTGGTACACATCAAGCCAAGCAACCCAATCTTATAGCTACACAACCACCGATATCGATATGGATGTTACAGACATCATTCGTGAAGTGCAAAGCGGAGATGTTGATTTCAATGGAATAATCCTTAAGAAGTCTGACGCCGATGAGAAATCGTTAGCTAAATTTTCAAACTTAGGCTTTTATAGCAAAGAAACTCACACCATATACTCACCAGTACTTGAGGCAAGATACGATGAATCTAGGTATCGAACCAATACCGGATCACTTCCCGTACTAGACACAGAAGAGGATTACAACTTAGTCTGTACAAACTTGAGAGAGGTGTACAAAGAAACAGCTACACCAAAGTTAAACTTCGCTCCACGATACAGATATCCAGCTTTATTGTTTCAAACATCGTCACTATTTTTAGACGCCTATAGACTTCCAACTGGATCGCAATACGCTGTATATTATGCAGGATCAGACGAGGTGGTGATACCATTTTCTGAATATACTCACATGGCATCTAACAGCAAAGGAAGCTTTTTTAGATTACATTTAGACAGTTTCCAACCCGAACGATATTACAGAGTAATGATAAAAGTACCAGAAGAGGATGGTGTGAGCTATCAAGTACGAGATCATAATTTCATATTTAAGATAGAAAGACAATAAAACATAAAGCATGGAATACAACCAAGATAATATATTCTATGCAGAGGAAGGTAAGTACGTTACACTATCTGACCTACCTTACAAAGGCTTCTTTCACAAGATGCCCTCAGGCGCATTGATGACCGGTAAACAGCATGGACCTGATTCTGAGGTTATTGTTGAAGCTGATCGAAAAACGGAATTGACAGAGTTAGAGAACGAGACATCTCTAAACACAGATCTAAACGAGAATGATACCGATTATGATCTACTTCCGGTATTAGCAAATAAGCCTCCAGTAATCACAACACCAATATCAGAAGCATCTACTCCTCGAATTCTACCATCTTCAGCAGCAGGGACTGTTGAGAAGGGTAAATTTATGTTTCAATTCCCCGACGGTACAATAAAAGTGCACACTGAAACAACTATTGTTTTGAGAATAGAAGCAGAGCAGCCTGACATATTTAACGTAGAGAATGGAATCTTAAAAGTTATTCCACCTAACACAAGATTACAATATCGCTGGACAGTGGATGGAGAGAGTATTCCATCAGAAGACTTAATACCAGAATTGAGAGCATCTCGAGTAGTAGACGGTAATACACTCACAATTACCAACATGTGTCCACAGTATGCTGGAACTTATGGAGTTATTGTGTCAAATGATATAGGCCCTACAGACGGAGGAAGTGCCACTTTAGAAGTATTCAACTCAGACGTTGATAGCTTTTTCTATACAAACCTTATTCAGAATCCAAACGGTACAGTCGATGGAGAGTTGAGTACTGACAACTGGAACACAGTAGGTGGAGATTTGTTTTCTAAAAGGATAGATCCAACAACAGATGGCGCACGTGACAAGCGTATTGCTATCGATCCAATGAATCCTGACTTTCGATGGACTTACGAGATGTTGAACCCGAGAACATATCAACTAAAAGGAGGATCTTTACAAGACAATCCAATCAACAACCTAACATCCTACTTTACAAAACCTAATCACGACTACACACTAAATGGAGGCTCAACAGCAATGAGTGCATATCAAGATATTGATGTTTCTGATATACATAACCATATTAATGGTTCAGTTTATGGAATCAACGGAGTTAGAGCTGTAGTGTCATTTTATTTAGGAATGGCAATACACAACTACCGTCCGACTTCAACTTATATGCTGCCAAATGATATTGCAGACATAAGCAATTACAACAAAAGAGAACCTAGAGTTGGTTTTGATAATTTCTTCCTAATGGGAGGAGGTGAGGTTCAAGAAACTTTATTTGTAGATATACAAGAGTATCACAACGAAACTCCACTACTAAGTCTTGATAGAGGAGGTAAAGCAAGGGTAAAGCTTAAACGATCTATAGACCCATGGAACAAGAGATTAAACAATTATAATGGTCAGAAGTTTACTGATACCTTAGATGATGATAGTATTAATTTCAGTTGGGACGAGAGTGTGGGAGATGAGCGAGATAGACATCTATTTGTGATGAGAGAATTGCAAAAACACAAAGCAGATAGGTATGCATACGGTCAGTATGCTGAGTTCAATAAAATTGTTATTCCTTTTCTCAACCCTAAAACAACCAAAATTCGTATTAGTCTTACAATAGAGACTAAGGGTAGTTTAGAGTATGTTCAACAATTAACAAAACTCGGATTACCAGTAGACCAACTATCAGGCGGTGTATTCTCATTTCCAGGTTGGGCAGCAACATACGAACGATCACAACCTAGTAGAAAGAGCAATGAACCTAAAGAAGAGAGGCAGCAATACTATGCAATCAAAGAAGGCTACAGAGCTACAGATGGTGAAGGGAATGAAGCACCATGGCCGGCTTCTATAGGAAGCAGATTACCAAGATCTCCTCTTTCTAAAGCATTCGCCTCAGGATTTAATTTAGCACTAATACCTTACGATAGTACAAAAAAAGATCAAGTAGAAGCAGCAGTTGAGAATATGTTTGCCAAAAACAACAGAGTACAAGGATTAGTTAAAGGACCTATTGCAGATCTCAGAAACCAAAGCAGTACTATTACCGAAGGTATTGATGTTACCTTTGGTATGATTGCAGGTATTAATGGTGAACCTAAAATTAATGTCATGGTTGAGACTTACAAGAATAGCCGACCTAATCAAACAAGAGATACAGAACAGTATGTTCCAGGATTGTTCCCATTCCTACCGAGCTCTGAAACAGTACTACCAGTAGCACCAAAAATTGTAACTAGCGCAAATCTTATAACTGATCCTAAGGGTGGACTTTTTAATGGTATGTCACCGACAAATGGTATAGCGTCTCCAATGTATGCAATACCAAACGATTCTAGCGGGTTTAGATACACACAACTGCATGACAAGGATTTATACAAAGGTCGTGTGACATCTACAACTATTGCTCCAAAGTTTCCTATAACGTGGTACACACTGAGAGATGAAGATAAGCTCGCTGTATATAATAGTGGCTCTGTTCCAAACTATACTAAACAAAAATACAAGCATTGGGCTGTTCCAGGATCTGAATTAGATTACACTACCTATATAGATAAATGGAATTCTGATCTTTTTGGTGAATTCTTTAAACCTGAGATGCAAGAACAAACTCAAGATTGGCAACAAGAGAGTAGGTTTATTTTAACCATAGGAGTACACAACACAAATGAAGATTTGGGATCTCCTGATAGTTTGTATATGATTGACAATTATTACTTAGACATGAAGGCCGATGAAGCAATTATACACAAAACTCCAAACTTAGGAGGTGTGTTAAGATTGCCTAGCTTTGATAAGACAGAGTATCCAACGCAATCGGAAATTGATGCTTTAGCAAGTCCAACCGCAAGCATATTGTTTGGTGTTCAAGGACTTACTCCAGAAAACAACGAATCCGTAGCCGGAGCTCAGGTTTATGGTTTAAGAGATTCAACAATGAGACCGATAGTAGTTGACATTGAAAAGGTAGCTGGATCAGCTCTTTCGACAGCTAGAATACCTTTGCCTGATATCTTTTTGAAAAGGCTAAGAAGTGAGGGTGGATTGGGTATTCCTATCATAGACATCAGTGGATCCTTAGAACTTGATCCAAGCTATAAAGTGTGTCTATATGGAGTGAGGCCTGCTCCACAAGCTCAAAGACTAAGAGGATTTGATACAGCTCAAACGGGTGATGATGTAATATATACGCAGGAGTTTATAGGTACTCCACTAAGAGGAGACGACGCTTCTAGAAATGTAGAGTATGTAGTAAATAACATAAAAGTAGTAAAAGGTGAAATGACTTCTGAAGCAGATAGTTCAAATCTCGATTACGGTCCTGCCACAATAAATAGATAATGAAAAAACAAGAAATAAAAATACAAACAGTAGCGCCGGATGATGCTCTACGCGTTGGTGATTTTTCATTATTACCGGACAACCCTAGACCTCCAGTAATCACCTCTCACCCAATCCGAAACTTTGTTCAACTAACATGGGCATCACTCAATCCAGACGGCTTAGTGGAATTAAAGCTTGTGAATCCAGTAGTTGATACCTTTACAGTACGAAAGGGAACAAGAGTTAAATGGGCTCTATACTGCGTTGATCCGTCAAACATAAACAATATTAACGACACATCTAACCTTACTTTTATCTGGAAGAAAGATGGACAATCTTTGTTTTACATAAACAACCAAAACGATGGTATGGGCTCTTCAGAAATAGAGTACACTGAGGATGAGTGTACTGGATTGATTGATGGTCAATACACCTGCGAAGTGTCTAATGAGTTTGGAACTACAAGATCCGTTCCATTCACACTGCAAGTAATAGACTTAGATGACAATCCAAACCTTTACACAAACATTTTAAACAATGGTGATGGTGAAGGTGGATTAGATAATTGGACAGACAATACCGGTAAAATTAAAGCAATTGTCAGTAGTAAGTCTCAAAAATACCATCCTAACGTAATGACTAGATATCAAGGACAACCTTATAGAGTTCTTGATGGATCTGCTTTTCCTGCAGATTACGTACCACCAACGCCTTTTAAGTTTGATACACAGATCGCTTGGGAACAACTGTTTTATTCAGGATATCTTTTCTGGAAGAACAACTATGGTCCTGACATCGATAACATGTCTATCCCTACTGACGCCAATATGCAATCTAAGTTTCCTGAGTGGTATAGATGGGTAAACATAAGCAACCGATTTAGCACCATTCCTAACGAAGATGCAACAATATACGATAACAGTATTGGTGTTAGAAAAATAGACTCACCTCAAGGCTTTTTTCCAAGCAGTAATTATATTGACAATTACAACCGTAACCAAGGCGTAAGAGACGGGTTCATTCCTTTAAGTGAACAAACAAAAAGAGGCAATAAAGCTAAGAGTTACTTTACAAGAGATTTAATTAATTTTGGAGAAACAGACACTGTGAGATTTGCACAAACTGTTAACTTGAGTGAGACTGCAGGTATGATTGACGGTCAAGTTGGAGGTGTTGATTACATGACAGCTCAATTCTTCTCTTATGTAGGAATAGCTTTGAGTAGGTACAAAATTCGATACACTGATCAGGATGGCGCTATTCAAGAACGACCATGGCTAGTGCACGACTTTGAGACTTACAAGAAGTGGTTAAGAGATGGCCCAAATACTGTAGCTAAAATTCCATATGACCGAGCTAAGGGATTTGACATCATACCCTGCACAGACGACACAACTTCTATTAAGATTACATGCTTCGATTTGAATGGTAATAAGAACAAAGAAGAAGTCCTAAAAGGACCAGAAGCTATAGATTTATGGGCAGTGAAAGAGAAAATTGACATATCTTTAATGCTGTTTCCTTTATACGCTTTTTTCAGTAACTCAACTGCTCCTGACTGCCCAGTAAGATTCTTTGGTCAAACTCACACACTTCTTAATACATTTTACAAACTAACAGTAGGTAGCGAAAACTACCCAACTGGACTACTCGATAGAGACGTAATAGAAGCTGATGGCTGGAATGGCTATAAAGCAGGTTACGAGACAGATCAGATTAAGGACATCAATATGACATTTTTAATGAAGAGGTATGGTGAATTCTATAAAGGTAGAACCATACCAAGAGATGTATGGAAAAGAGTTGATCCAAATAACAACGACTGGTATACTAATGTTGTAAATGACTCAGCTAAAGGATTTGGCATAGACCTTAATGAAACAACCCAAGCATGGTTTGGTGTTGGTGCAAACATTGACTTACCGGTTGGCACAAGAGAAGTAAATATTGAAGTGTCTTTTACTAACAACTCACCTGCACGTAATGATTCATCCCCAGAAGCTAAAGGATGGAATAAGCAAGAGATATACAACAGCTTGCATCGTGTAGATGGTGCTGTGACTGTTGCTAATAGCGATCCTTTTTACGCATATGGCGAACCACGATGCGCTATTACAAGCATGAAGATGATGGTAGTCCCAAATCGAGACATAGCTTCTGAGAAACATACAACATATGCTATACCACCCTCCAACGCTACAGTTGCGGGATTATCAAAACAAGCTATACAGCGACCAATATGGAATGCTGTCAAGCCTGGAGCAATAGAAAGCTACACCTTTGAGTATCCACTGATACAACCTGGAGGAGTACCAGAATCACCAGAGCCAGACACAGACACTATTGAAGTCTTAAAAGAAGCTTTCAATCAAAGTCAAGTTGAAGAGTCTGAAGATTCGATACCAGTTTCAGATAGATTTAGTGCAAAAGAAAGTAAAGCGTTTGGAGCAGCTTCAATTGATCAAGAAGGAATTGACCAAGAGAACGGTGAATAATAATTAATACAACTATTTATATATAAATCACTGTCTGTGGCATACAATTCAAGAAATAGAGCAAAAGAAGCAGTACAGAAAGCGAAGGCAGTTGTTAAAACAGCAGCAAAGCAGTCTGTCGAAGTACCGATTGTGACCACAGTCACAAACCCAGTTACCCCGCAACAGGCTTCATCGCCTGTTCCTGCATTTGGAGCAAAAACTCAAGTTGCCACAAACTATCCTAATGACGTTGTTCGATTAGATTTATACAATGCTGTCGATGCTTACTTAGGAACAAACTATCGTGTGTCTGAGTGGACAATGGTACGTCCAAAAGCAAGAGGAGTACAGAAAAGTATAGACACCAGTCCATCACCTAACACATCAATTCGATTAAATGTTGAAGAGGATATTCAAGAGTTAGGATACATTGCTGGACGATATAAGCCGGTCTACAAATTTCACAGAAACATATTAGGATCTGGAGATGGGCATAAGTTAGTTGTACAAGAAATAAGCTCTAATGGATTAGAAGTAAGAATACGACCAGTATTATCATCAGCATTAGACAATGGAGGTTTCTTAGAGCAATTCCAAAACGGATTATTTGTAACTCCAAAGAGTCAAGTACTAAGCAACTTATTCTTATTCAAAGAAGCTAATCTAGCATTTCCAGTCTTTGATTACGTTCAAGACAAATTCACAATAAACTCAGCACCATACAGCATTATTGTAAAGCTGTCAGCCCCAATTCCACCCACTATTGTTGTGGGAGATGAGCTTTGGATGGCACAAGAGATTAGCGGAGACTACAATTCAGACATAACACTAATACCACCTGATCTAACTCCTCGAACAATGGAGATATCAGGACCTGATTTTGATATTTTAGCAAGAGTTAGTACGGGAGTTTCTACTGAGTATAAAAACAAAGATGCCATTGTAGGTACTAATACTGGATCAGCAAATAGCGTATACTACCAATTACAAGATCGACTAACAAGTAGTTCATTAATTGAAAACATTGAGCTAAATCAAGATTTTAGAAAATACAAAGACTTTATAACATACAGTAGCGCAGAAGCTCGTTTGTTTAATTTTGAAAACAAGATAAGATTAATCGAATCGTATGATGCAAAGATTGCTTCTTTAACTACAAATCTGAGTGGATTAGTCAGCTCTTCAGCATCATCAAGCGCTGCTTTTCAGACTAACATAATATCTAATGTCCAACGTAAGAGTACAGTTTTAGGAGGTTTAGACGCGTATGAGCGTTATCTATATTACGAATCTGCTAGCTATGAAACTAGCTCTTATGGTGAATTCTACCCAACTACTTGGCCTAAATCAAACTCCACTAAACCATACATAAACTTATCATACTCCTCATCTGAAGCATCTGAATGGTATGCAGGAGCAATAAGCTCTGCCAGCATGTATGATTTAGAAAACACCGATGCTCTTAGCAAAAACATTCCTTCACACATAACTGAAGACTCTAACAACGAAACCTTTAATCAAGTAGTAAGGTTAGCTGGTCATTATTTTGATGACATAATACCTTATGTGGATGAGTATACAAATAAGTACAATCGAAGCCAAGAGTTAAGCGCTGGATTAAGTAAAGATTTACTATACATAATTGGTCAAAACTTAGGATTTGAGTTTGAAAATGGTGCAGCCATCGACGACCTCTGGAAATATGCTCTCGGAACAGATGCTACTGGAGGTGTTGATACGTCATACCAAACCAACACTGCTGATACAATGAAAGAGACGTGGAAGCGTCTTATTAATAATCTACCTTATCTTGTAAAAACCAAAGGTACAGAACGGTGTCTTAGAGCTTTAATTAACTGCTTTGGTATCCCAGAAACCATCCTAAGAATAAAAGAGTATGGAGGACATGAAGGAAGCTTTGATAAAAAATCCGATGTTATATATGATCGATTTTATCAAGCTTTCGTTGTAGGATATAATGGTCAAACGTCAGGACTTCCTGCACAGCAAATTAAGGTTCCGTGGCAGCCACTTAGCGGTAGTAACAAAGTTGCCCAAACGATCGAAATGCGTGTCAGAATGGCTGACCACCAAACCAAGAACCAAAAAATCATGGAGGTTCCTGATAAGTGGAAAATAGAAGCTTTTCAGAGTGGTAGCGGAAACCATATTGGTATATTCATAAGCGGTAGTCAAGGTTGGGCTACATCTAGCATAAGCTCATCCATATATGATACAGACACAGAAGATCCTTACACAGATCAAGACACTAGATGGCATCATGTAGCGCTACGCAGGGAAAATCAAACAGAAATTAGTGGAAGTGATCAAACCTATACGTTAATTGTCAAAACAACACGCTATAATAAAGTAACTTCAACCACAACAGCTTCGTTGTTTATTGATGGAAACACATCCTCATCATACAATCACAGCTTCTTAAACACTGGATCTTTATGGATACCTGGATCTGGAAGTTATGCCTTAGCAAACTCACACTCGATGGATTTGTTATCGGGAAGTGTGCAAGAGTTTAGAATGTGGTCATCAGAATTACAAGATGGAATCCTTGACAATCACACTCTTGCTCCAACAAGCTTCCAAGGCAACACAGATGGAATATTCACAGGAAGCACCTCTAGCTACGACAGCTTATTATACAGATTAACACTAGGAGCTGATAACAAAAAACCACTCGACGATCAGTATCCAGCAACCTCCAGCTTCAATTCAAAACATCCAAACCAAAACCTAACACAACCATCTGCATCATTCTATAATGTAACAAGCTCAGCATACTACAATGTAATTGAACAGAACTCTTTAGAGTGGCCTGACTTGGGAGCTAACAGAAGTGTTTCAACAAAAATTCGAATTGATAGCACTACCTTAGCTGGTCAACAACTATTCAGAGACAGTAAAGCTGAAAAGCCTTTAACTGACAATAATCCACCTGATAGCTCAAAGTTAGGAGTATTTTTGTCACCAACAAGTGAAGTTAATCAAGACATTGCAGAACAGTTTGGTGGAATTAGCATTGACGATTATATAGGAAACCCGCAACAGCTTCCGCTAGACGACTATACCGATCTGCAAGCGTTAGCGAGAGAGTATTCTAAAAAATATAAAGGCACTAATAAGCCGATGGAGTATATTAGATTGCTGCAACACTACAATGCAGCACTCTTTAAACTAATTAAACAGTTTGTACCTTATAGAGCAAACACTCAGACTGGATTATTAATTGAACCTACCATATTAGAGCGAAGCAAATTACCAACTGCTCTTCCAGTAGCAGAAGATTTATTATTAACATCATCTTTAGATCTAAGCCCAGAAAAAGTTTTTCCTCCAAAAGGAGAAGTGGAAGATGGTGCTAACAATCCACAACCAGATTACGTTGAAGCTGCTACCATAGGAGGTGATCAATCAGACTACTTGGAGATAACTGGATCAGCACAGGATTTGTTGCCAAGTCAAAACACTGCATCCATTGACCTACAATTACTAAAACCTTCAGGGGTGTATGGTATTGTAGCAGAAACTGATCCTCCTATCGATATGACTGGAGAACCAACTGGATCCATGTTTGAGATGGTAACTGGATTAGCTATTGACTTAGGAATTAACGGAGCAGGTCATAATTCACGATACGAAGGAAGCAAGTATATTTACATGACCTACAACTCAAGTGGTAGTGATCCTCGAGTATTGACACTTGTGACAGCAAGTCGTTACGACGATTGGGAAGCTATTAATCCTACAATAGAAACAAGTAGGTTGAGTGAACAAAGCTCTCCAAGCAACTTTAAATTCCAAAAAGACCTTTGGAACGACAAAGCATTAGAGGATTTATATACTTCAAGTGTATTCTATCAAATGTCATCTTCAGCTGGAGTACTACAAAACGAATGGCTAACAAGCTACGGTTTACGTATATCGAGCTCATATAGCGGCACCACTCCCTACGCTTCACCAGTAAACACATCAACTTTTTGGCAATTAAGCGGATCAAGAAAAGGAGTTGATGCTTCAACCGGAGGAGGTCCTTGGAATGGATTAAACTTTTACAATGCTGCATCGGGACGTTACACTGGATCCGTACTACTCGACGGCTTTTTCAATGAACGACAAGATGCATCAACAAAAGATGTTAGATATAGGGTCACTGGAGATGTACGTACTACTATTAGTGGTGTGGGAAGTGATCAAACAGAATTCAAATTCCAATTTGGACGAGAGGGATCACAATACACTAGGACTGTGACTCTTTCGAGTTTAAATGTTCTCGTGAGAAGAGAGTCTTTTGAATTCATAACACAAGCAGACGGACCACAACTATTACTTACAGTAGAAAAAAAATTAGGGGCTGCAGGTCATGCCTCAATTTCTAATTTAAGAGTTCAACCAATTGCTTATTATGAATCTATACAAGATTATCATTTGTGGAATGCTAAAGGAATGGTGAATGCAAGATACGAGGGATGTAAGCTAACATCAACAGATTATAATGTAGATAGTCCAGATACAGTAGATGGAGGACCGGTAATTACGATAACAGAAGGAGGAGGAAAAGAGTTAATAACAAGACCTGGAAAACAAGCAGGTACGTTTGAAATTAGATAACGTTTTTCCTAAAACCAACATATTTATATGTATAAAACAAAGATAAAACTATAACACGTGGGATATTTAGACAATACAACCGTCACAGTTGACGCTATATTAACCAATAAAGGACGAGAGATCCTGGCGGCAGGAGGCCGATTAAACATCGTAAAATTCGCATTATCAGATGATGAGATTGATTACGATCTATGGAATCCAGCTCACACATTAGGGACTAATTTTTATGGAAAAGTCATAGAAGACATGCCAGTTTTAGAAGCACTTCCCGATGAGACGCAAATGTTGCGATACAAGCTACTTACTCTGCCCAAGGATGTTATCGGAATACCGGTAATCAGCGTTACGCCATCAGCTGTGACATTCACTTCACTAACTCAAGCAATCGACATAACACCAAGTACGCTGAACTTACAAGGTGCAAACGATACAGCTGGATACACGTGTATCTTAAGCGATGATACTGTAGCAACCTTAGAGGTAGCATCAGATGGAGGAGTACAAAAACAAAAAAGCAGAAGAGCACAACAAAGCGCAGCTAACACTGACTTAGCAGGAGCGGCAACTAGCTTTGTAGATGACGAAGTGACTGGAACTTCTACAACTGGTAAAACTATAACAAGAACCGGAAGCAAGTTTACTATCAAAGCTAAACCACAAGCTAATGTAACTAAAACAGTAAAAGCACTATTAACGATTGTAGGTAATGAGACTGGTGGATTTAAAACAGTCGTTGTGACAGTTGATCCAACACAATTCACAACTTTAGACATCGAATCAGCAATAGCTCCAATTAGATAAATAAAATAAAATGGCAGAAATATATAAAGATTTTCAAGGAGACGATGTAGTACCAGGGGACACTCAAACAGTATCTCAACCAGTATGGTCAGAAAACATGAACCCCTACTCACAATCTTATGGCGGATCGACTGGGATTGGATTTTTCACATCATCAGCTCAGGTGTCTCAATCAGGTGATTATTATGTAAACATTTTCCACAGAGATCCACAAGACACAAATGAAGCAGCCACCGCAGCGGTTCAGTTTGCTGTTGCATACGGAAACAGACTAGGAAGTGGTTCGTTTGGAGATGTTAATACTGTAGGACAAAACGCAAACGATACACCAACAAGAGCAATTTACTCACAATACAGAAACCAACTCCTACCTCCAACTGATACAGCATTCACATTTGGAACCGATACTCCAGACGACATTATTGTAATCAACGTTGCAAGAGCAAGATTTAGACAAAAAATTGATCCAGGAAACTGGGAGTTAAAGATTGCAAGTGGTTCATTAGCGAGTGGTGCAACTTCCAATATGACTTTTATTGATAATAGTGGAGAAGAAGAAACGCCAACAATAAACGAAGCTGGACGTGTGGTCGGAATCTTTAGTGGGTCTGGCGCTGTTACAGCATCAAACACACAATACGGTTTATTTTATCCTGATCATGGAGTATTAGTATTTAACGCTAATCGATTAGCAACAGAAACAGGAATGCCGTTAAACTCAGGATCTGCACTAACAATGACTACACAAGCTCGAAACTCAGTAACAGCTTCCTTGTACATATCTGCTTCAACCTACTTCGCAGCTAGGAGTGAGGAAAAGGTGACATCGACACATTACTTTATTCGTGTGACAAACAAAAATTTCAATTTTTCAAACAATCCAACATTTGTAACCGGAAGTACTGGAACATTCAAACATGCTAGCATGTTAAGAAATCCAAGTGTATATGTAACAACTATTGGAATGTATGACGACAATAATAGGTTAGTAGCCGTTGCTAAATTAAGCAAGCCTTTATTAAAGAGCTTCAACAGAGAAGCATTAGTAAAGGTTAAATTAGACTACTAAACCAGCCTTTCTCAGACTAACAAGAAATCCCTTTCAGTTATTGGAAGGGATTTGTTTTATCGACATATTTATAGGTAATGGCAGGAGTTTTTAAAAATCTAGATGCAGCTGATGTAAGGCTTACGCCTTTTCGAGCACATAAGAAGTGGTATAGCACCATTTGTTATAAAGACTATTACTCCAATGTTTTAGCCAGTCCGGTTAGTGCTGGATCATTAGAAGGACCTAGTAGAGCAGGAGTCAGAGGGCTTTACATTACCGACGTTAGTAGTAGCAGATTATTGAGACTTAATCAAGATGATAATTTTGAAATACTCAACGATCAAGATCTTACTAATCCAAACGGAGTAACTGCCTATGGTATAGGAACTACACAACAACACATACTGGCAGGCTCAACAGCTGGAGGTTTGGGAGCGTTAGAACCTTATACAAGCCTACTCGTAAAAGGTACACCATACACAAGCTCAAAAGTAACAACCATAGAAAGTGTATCTACTTGCGATGATGGTACAACTAAAGACATGGTGTTTATTGCTGGAACTCAAGGCATAACATCAAAGAGAATAAACCACTTAAATGGAAACTTTGGAGGTACAGAAGGAGTCATACAACCTTCTTCTATAGATCCCAACTTAACTGGATCCATTGGTGCTGTAAATGCAGAAGGTAAAAGCATCAACGACAAAGTTGTGGCAATAGCATCTTCTGGATCATTAGGATCTTTTGCTATAGCATTTACCGGATCACTTCCACAAGCATTAACAGCTAGCTTTAGCTCATCAGTAAGTCCAGGTAGTGCATATGGGTACGCTCAATACGGCGTCAGTGCTTATGGAGCATCAACACCTGCTGTAGTTAAAAAATTTATATACTGTGGTACTCAAGATAGGTACTTTGCCTTATTTAAAGATGGACATTTATTTGTTGTAAAACCCGACTCTGCATCACAATTAGTAACAACAGGCGTTGCAGATATTTTGATAGATAAAACTAACTTCATAAGTGGGTCAGCAGCCTTACAAGATAGTAAGGTACACGTTGTGTATCACAGCGGTGAAGTAGGTCTCGATCTGTATGCTGTAGGAACTCCATACAATGTAGCCTCTTTTGATAAAGTAGTAGATGCAAGACAGTGGGTAGCAAAAAAGCCTGAAGTAAAGGCGACTATACAGATTAATCAAACACCAGCAACAATTGGTATATTTGCGGGTACCACTGGAAGCCTAAAAGAATCCATATTCTTCACCATCAATCCAGACACTTACGAAGTATCTGATCCTGATCACTTTGGTGCAACCAAGGGTGATTTGCAAATTGGAACTGCTCTAAAGGCAGGCGTGTCTAGTTCGGATATATTTGTAGGATTTAGCTCCTCATACAGTAATAGGTTTGTTCAATTTGATGTAGCTACAGAACCCACCTTTTCAGTTTACAAAGCAGACTACAATCCAATACCATCACACCCAAGCTACAACCCATTAAACACCTTATTCGATCAAGGAAACCCACACTTTCAGTATTACGAGCCAATTACATTAAATGGTAAATTTCAAAGAGTTGTTCACAAATCAACCAATCATCTATTCTACGAAGATTTTTATAGTAATACAAAAGCTGCATTTGGTAATGGAAATATCAATACACAGCTAAGAGATTTAGAAGATCAAGCATATGTAATAAACCTTGCACAATCTAAGTTTGGAGAATCAATACAACCATCTTCATTAGAGATTGATGCTTACTACAATATAAGTGGAAGTCAAAATGAATCTGTTAAAATTGTTGATGATTTGTTTGGCAATCTATATGTGTCTGGAGGATTAGTTTCTCCAATAAACCCATCACTAAAGGTATCAGGCTCTATGTCTATAAACAGTGTTGGTGAATGGCCTACAAGGGAGTTATATAAGTATAATGATAAAGGTGCTACTTCAATAACAGAAAGCTTTAATCGTGGAAACTGGGTAATGGAGACGCACTATAAGAATATGAAATTCAATGATATTGCTGGAGTTACGTTACCTATTCCTCAACCCATTGATTTATTAGGAGTTGTTCCAGTGTTTAGCAGTAGCTTATCTTCAAGCATCTCTATTCAATCCTCTGTTGTAGAAAACTACAAACAATCCTACAACTTTGAAAACAACGATTTCACTATTACGTTTGAAGTAATGCCAACAGCAGTATCATCACACCCTTCAGGATCTGTAATCATAACAAAAGCAGGTCCAGCTTCGGATATAGGTGTAAATGAGAATGGAGATGTATTCACATACAAATCAGATAATAGAACTCCTTATGCTATAACAATGGATTCTGGATCCTCGTTACTACGATTTAAGCGTGACAATTTATTTGATCAAGCAGAAGTGTCAGGAAGTCTGACTCTCAATCAACTCCACCACGTCACATGCCAACTAAGTGCTTCTAAATTGATGATGTATATTGATAATGTACTACAAACCACAGGATCAGACATTACAGACAGCATAGGATGCTCTAATAAGTCTAATATTTACATTGGGAATAGTTTTCAAGAAACGAGAGGTTTTGATGGAGTTATTGATAATTTAAAAATATACGCAGGCGCAATGAGTGGTGTAGATAGAGAATTATCATACAACACGTTAGGCAGAGCTTCCGTGATTGTTGGTAACGTATTCTACAATCAGGGTATGATGGTGTTAGGTTCTATTGTGTCAAGATATATGGATATCAAAGATGTAACGGCACGAGGCACACACACTATATGGGAAAAAGAGGTAGCTTGTACAGTAGGAGCAGGTGACTTTAACCGTAGCAATAATCCAACACTGCAAGAATACAACCCAACATCTAATCAATACGTGTTTAGACCATTTACTACTGGATCTGATTTCAAACCATACGTTACAGCTATCGGTTTATATAATGAACATGGCGACATGCTAGCAATAGCAAAACTAGGTTTTCCAGTAAAACTACCAACTAACGTAGATACAACCTTTATAGTAAGATATGATAAGTAAACTCAACTACCAACTAGTCGATTACCCATACATAACAAAACCCTTAGAAGACGAATCTGTATTTGAAAAAATGATTATACCCGACTTCTTTGATCGTATTGGTTATGAACTAACATATGTTGAAGGAGAGTATCATAAACAATCAAACATTCCAGGTCACATACTTGTCCCTGGACGACCAACAGATGCATCAGCATGTTTCCAAGATTGGATGTCTCAAGACGTGCCACATGCACACATATTCCTAGACCACTGTCATTTAAACACCAGATACGGATACGCTGGTGAAGCTCTAGAACAACTAAAAGAATTTGCAAAATACAACAAACGTCTTCAAAAACTAGTTAATATTAAACCTAAGTATATGGCTGACTTTTGTATCGATTGGATAGAAGATGGCAAGGTTTTTGAGTTAATGCACATTGAACACGACTTTCATGACTTTGAACTGTACAAGCAGCATGTCGTCTTTTTAGAAGATTTAATTCTCAATCAAAACTGGGAGCAGGTATATGCAGATCTTAAACCTCTAATCGCAGAAGACAGTTTTGACGAGTACGAGCAATCTAAAACTAAGGCAAAGTACTTTGGAATCGATCATTTAGAATATCTACACGAACCTAAAATGTTATCATTTTTAAAAGTTTATTAATATGTTAGACCACAAACACCTTATATCGAAAGGAACGCTTAACGAAAAGCTCACAACAGATCAAGTCAAAGACTTAATTGATAAGTTAGTGATAGCACTTGATATGCGTTATGTAGAGGGAATGCCGATCAATCCAGTTGTAGGATACGAACCCAACGAATATCCAGGAGTATCCGGAGTTGGCATCATTACAACGTCACACATTGCTATACATACATGGGACAACAGTTTGGACTATCAACTAGATATTTATTCATGCAAGACCTTCGAGAAGGATAGCATAGATTTAGTAATCAGTCTATACGGAATGAAAGAAACATCAGCCAAGTTATTTGATCGAAACTATAAAATAAAACAGTTATGGCCAGAAGAAAAAAATCAAGCAAAAGAGCAATAGCTAAGAAACATGGGTTTAGGAGTGGCTTAGAGGAGGATATAGACAAATCACTCAAAAGTCGTGGTGTCAGTGGTGAGTATGAACAACACAAAATATCATACTCAAAACCAGCTACCAACCACACATACACTCCTGACTTCAAACTTCCAAATGGAATTTTTATTGAAACAAAGGGTAGATTTGTGTTAGCAGATAGGCAGAAGCATGTCTTAATAAAAAGCCAGCATCCTGAGTTAGACATAAGGTTTGTGTTCCAAAATGCAAACAACAAAATTAGAAAGGGATCAAAAACCACATACGCAGATTGGTGTGTAAAAAACAACTTTATTTACAGCAACAAAGAGATACCAAATAGTTGGTTAAACGAATAGTTTTCCGTATATTTAGTCTATGAATGTATCACAAACTGAGCTTGTGATGAAGGTACTACATGGACACTTAGGAAGATCTACGCCACATAAAAATGGAGAAAAGAGCTTTCATTGTCCATTCTGTAATCATCACAAAAAGAAACTGCAAGTCAATATCTTGACGCAAAAATGGCATTGTTGGGTGTGCAATGCGCGTGGTCAGACTGTGAACTCACTTCTAAAGAAAAGCAAAGCTCCTGAGTATGTTTTCCCTAAAATACGAGAAGTCTATGGTGATGTAAGGGTCACAACACAAAAGAAGAAGTCCAACAAACTATACTCTTTGCCGGATCAATACAAACCACTACACAACCAAAGAAACACTCCACACTACAGAAATGCTATGCACTATGCAATACATAAGAGAGGGCTTTCTCCTATTGATATAGTCAAGTATGAGATAGGATATTGTGAAGATGGACCTTATGGAGGTATGTTAGTAGTACCTAGCTTTGATGAAGATGGATTCCTAAACTACTATGCTGGTAGAAGTTTCTACGATACAGACCATAGACATAAGAATCCTCCAGTATCAAAGGATGTTATTGGATTTGGTAGCCATATAAATTGGAAAGAGCCTATTGTAATAGTGGAGGGCGCGTTCGATGCAATATCAACAAAGCGTAACGTAATTCCATTGTTTGGCAAAAAGATACTTCCAACCCTAAGATCACGTATTTTGAGTGAAAGACCTCCTAAGCTGTACCTAGCTTTGGATCCAGACGCATATAAGGATAGTTTGGAGGAGATAGAGTACTTTATCAACAACGGCATCGAAGTATACTACACAGACTTAAAAGATAAAGATCCAAACGAAACTGGATACAAAGGCATGCTAAGCGTGTTAGAGCAAGCAAAGCAGCTTAGCTTTTTTGATTTAATCAAATATAAAATGAACATATGAGTCAAGGAATCACACTACCCAATAAAGTGGATTACATCTTTCACATTGCTGATGTACATATCAGGAATTGGAAACGACATAAGGAGTTTAAGCAGGTTTTTGACAAAATGTTTAAAGAATTGGACAAGTGTCCTACTAACACTATTGTAACTGTTGGAGGTGATATTGTTCATGCTAAAACTGAGATGAGTCCGGAGCTTATCAACATGGTATCGTACTTGTTTGAGGGATTAGCAGATAGGAGACCTACATTCGTAATCACAGGAAATCACGATGCAAACCTAAACAATCCACACAGATTAGATGCACTAACTCCAATCGTTGAAGGATTACGACATCCTGATCTTTACTATCTAAGAGACTCAGGATTATATGAATTAGAAGCTCCAGGACAAAAAATAGGACTTAGCGTCTTTTCTTTATTAGGGGAAACTGACGAGTATATTACATACGATAAGATAGATAATCCAGATCAATACAATCTGCTAATGGCTTTGTATCATGGCACAGTTGCTAATAGTAAAGTCGATAGTGGTATGAATATTGAACACGGATTAAGTTGGGATACGTTTGCTGGGTATGATGTAGCTCCACTCGGAGATATACATAAACGTCAAGTATTATCTACAGAAAACCCACTAATGTTCTATCCAGGATCAACAGTACAACAAAACTTTGGAGAGGCGTATGAAGGACATGGATATGCAATAATTGATGTGAGAGATCGAAAAGATCTTAAATATGAGTTTCATGATTTACCCAACGAATATGGGTATTATACGTTAGAGATTACGGATGGTGTACTGCCAGACAATCTACCAATCACAAAGCATACAAGAGTACGTATCAAGACAATGAAAACAGATGCTGCTCAAATGAAACGTGTTCTTGCAACAATACGTAAGAAGTACAAAAACCGAGATGCAATAGTTATTAAACTCGATAAAGGTGGCAGAAACGGTGACGAGCATCTAGGTACGCAGTTGGATCAAGGAGATGTGCGTAATATACAATACCAGAACCAGCTCCTAACAGAGTACCTAACCGATGAAGGTGTAGATGAAGACTCGATTGCCAAAGTTTTAGAAATCAATAAGAAGCTTAATGGTGAATTGCAGCAGCCTGAAGTAGCTCGCAGCGTAATCTGGAAACCTAAGAAGTTTGAGTTTAGCAACATGTTCAGTTACGGAGAAGACAACTCTATCGACTTTAGCACTAAGATGGGTACTTGTGGTATATTCGCACCTAACCATGCCGGCAAGTCTGCCATATTAGACGCTCTATGCTTCTGCCTCTTCGATCACTCGTTTAGAGCTAGTAAAGCTGACCAAGTACTTAATCGCAAGAAAGAATCATTCGAGTGTACCTTCAACTTTGAACTCGAAGGATTGGACTATTTCATTCACAAAAAAGCCTTCAAGTACCGTAGTGGTGCGTTAAAGGGTAGATTGCGTGTAGAGATTGACTTTTGGTACATCAACGAGGATGGAAACAAAGTATCACTGAATGGTGAGATGAGACGTGACACTGGTAAGATCATACAATCCTACGTAGGTACGTTTGATGACTTTATCCTAACCGCATTATCACTGCAACAGAACAACTCCAACTTTATCGACAAGACTCAGAGCGAGAGAAAGGACCTGCTAGCTAACTTCTTAGACGTTACGATATTCGATCAGCTCCATGACCTCGCAAATAAAAGCAATAGAAATGCATCAATTATACTAGAAGAGTACCAAAAGCAAGACTTTGAAACTAAACTAGGTGATGCAGAAAAGTCCCTAGACGAATACA
>TARA_R110001599_G_scaffold353704_2_pt1 | contig 36360 bp, 27 predicted proteins | sample TARA_R110001599 | Tara Oceans TARA_R110001599 (sample SAMEA4398360) | marine metagenome | biome: Polar Biome; feature: [MES] marine water layer (ENVO:01000295) within the mesopelagic zone...; material: water (ENVO:00002006), including particulate matter (ENVO:01000060) such... | reverse complement strand
CTATTGTCAGGACGGAGAAATCCTATTACATAATCCGGGTTCAATGATTAGGTGGGTTTGCTTGTGAAAAATTGTAAAATTTAAGTTTTATGAAACAGTTATTTTTAATAATAGCAATTTTATCGCTTCATGGATGTAATAGGCCAGAAGGAGAAATGATAATGGAGGTGGCCGACGAAGAGACCTTTGAGGAATTATTGTCTATACCTATAAGCAAACAACCTCCCCCTCCGCCATCAATAACTTCAGGAACGGAGCAGATAAGTAAAAAAACTATTAAGACTGGAGGAATTAATTTTCAATCGCAGGACATAGTGGAAGATTATCAAACAATTCGAGAACTCCTCCCTCGTTATGATGCCTATATTGAGCATGAAAATCAATCAAGAACCAAAGAAAGAATAAGTTACCAGTTGACTATTAGGGTTCCATCTACTGTGTATGATAGTTTATTTGTTACTTTTTCCAGCATTGGGCATCGCCTTGAAAACAAGTATTCATCAATAAAAGATGTAACAGAAAATTATTATGACTTAAGTACTAGAATAAAAAACGACAAACTACTAGAAAAACGCTACCTGAAAATTCTAGAAAGTGCCACTGAGATAAAGGATATTCTAGAAATCGAAAATAAACTTAACCAGATTCGGACTGATATAGAAAATCTTCAGGGACAATTTAATTATTTAGGTAAACAGGTATCCCTTAGCACAATAAGTTTATCATTCTATGAAGAACTTCCATATGTATATGATGCATCTCAAAGAGGAGGGTTCTTAGCAAAAATCTTTAGTGCTATAAACAATGGCTGGCAAGGTTTCCTAAATTTTGTAATTGGTTTGATAGCATTTTGGCCTTTTCTGATATTGCTTATTGTCCTTGGTTATTTTATTAAAAAATTTAGAAGTCAGAAAAATTAAATCTTATTATCAGGTTGATGTTTTTATTTCTTACTTTAATAAGAATGGATTGAATTAAGGAATGACCGCTAGGCTAGAAGGGTTTATAACTTGTTTGCATAGCTGAGTTTATTCGTCATTTATTCTTAGGTATTTATAAATTGAAATTACTCTAATGAAAATAGCCGTATTTAGCACGAAATCATACGATCAGGAATATTTTGAAAATTATAACAGTGAAAAAAAATATGACTTTACCTTTTTTGAGACATCCTTAACGAGTTCTACAGCCAACTTAACGCTTGGATTTGATGTCATATGTGCTTTTGTCAATGATAAAATAGATCAGGATACCATAGAGATTTTGGCAAAAAATGGGGTGAAATTGATCGCCATGCGCTGTGCGGGTTTCAATAATGTGGATATACAATCAGCTAAAACTCATGGAATCAAAGTAGTACGTGTTCCAGCTTATTCACCGGAAGCAGTTGCTGAACATTCTGTGGCATTGATTCTTACCTTAAATAGAAAAACCCATAAGGCCTATAATAGGGTGCGAGAAGGAAATTTTTCCTTAAAAAACCTTATTGGATTCAACCTACATGGAAAAACAGTGGGCGTAGTTGGGACCGGTCAGATTGGAGCAGCCTTCTGCAGGATAATGAAAGGTTTTGGTTGTAACTTGTTTGCCTATGACCTTACAGAATCCCAAGAGTTGGTGGAAATGGGAGTTCAATACTTGCCAATTGATGAAGTTTTCATGCAATCTGATATAATTTCCTTGCACTGTCCATTAACTCCCGGTACCAAACACATAGTCAATAGCAGTTCACTGGCCCAAATGAAAGATGGTGTAATGATCATCAATACAAGTAGGGGCGCCCTAATAAATACAGCGGATGCCATTGATGGCTTGGCACAGAAAAAGATAGGGTATTTGGGGATAGATGTTTACGAACAGGAGGAAAAACTGTTTTTTGAAGATCTGTCAGAAAGCATTATTCAGGATGATTACATATTGAGGTTGAATAGTTTTCCTAATGTGTTAATTACTTCTCATCAAGCCTATTTTACAAAGGAGGCCATGGACCAAATAACCCTTATAACACTAGATAATATTCAAGCTTTTGAAAATAAGCAGCAATTGATAAATGAGGTTGTCTGAGCTATGGCTGATAAAAAAGAATCCCTATTTATGACTAAAATTGAAAGTATATAAATTCTTTGTAGTCCATATGATAGGTCTCTTAATTTTGATGTCAGTTGTAAAATACCTCGCAATAATTTAAACATGTTCTTAATATCTGGTGTTTTGCTGCTTAAGACAAGTGGAAACTGAATTTGTGCGGTATAAGTATAAAGCAAGAAAGGTCAATGGAATTAGAATACGATTATATTATTGCAGGTTCTGGATTAGCCGGTTTAAGCTTGTTGCACAGGCTTTTGTTGAATAAAGAGCTGCGAAGTAAAAAGATTTTGGTCATTGATAAGCTGAAGAAGGAAGACAATGACAAAACCTGGTGCTTTTGGGAAAAGGGTGAAGGTCTTTTCGAACCAATTGTGCATCATCAATGGAAAACCTTACAGTTTTTTTCACCAGAAGTATCCAAAACCTTTGAGCTAAAAAAGTACAAGTATAAAATGATTCATGCCGGAGATTTTTATTCTCATATTCTGAATCATGCTTCTGCCTTTAAAAACGTTAGCTTCAAGACGGAGGCCATACTCGATATGGAAGTTAATGGAGGCAATGCGGTTCTTATCACGGATCAAGGTCAATATTCAGGCCAGTATATTTTTAATTCTACTGGTTTGTTTAATCCTGAAATGAATACCCAAAATACTTTATTACAGCATTTTATGGGTTGGTACATTAAAACGGATACTCCCTTTTTCAATCCGGAGATTGGCACATTGATGGATTTTAGATTGGATCAGGAACATGGGACTACCTTTATGTATGTATTGCCAACAAGTGCTAGGGAGGCATTGGTGGAATACACATTATTTAGCGAAAGTATTCTGGATGAAGAAAATTACCAAAAGGCACTAAAAGCATATATTGATAAGGCGTTAAAAATTAAGAAATACGAGATTGTACATGAGGAATTTGGGGCAATTCCCATGTCCTTGGCTAAATTTTCTCGCAGTTTAAAGGAGGGTGGGCGAATCATTAATATTGGTACTGCAGGTGGCTTTACCAAAGCCAGCACAGGATATACTTTCCAGTTTGTGCAAAAGAATGTTTTTGAAATAGTTAAGCAACTGAAAATTAATCAGTCTCCTATACTTGGTCTTAATTGGAAAAGTAGTGTTTATGCCTGGTATGACCGTACTTTACTAGATGTTCTCCTTTCAAAAAAGGTGACTGGCAGAGATATCTTTTCCAGTTTATTTAAAGGCAATGACCCAGAGAAAATACTTTCCTTTCTTGACAACGACAGCACTTTTTGGGAAGAGTTTAAAATTAGAAATAGTGTTCCATTATTGCCTTTCATGTTTTCTGGAATCCGGCAGCTGTTTTCCAAGAACAATGTAAAACCAAAAGGTTGAATTTGATCAGCAAATAAAATTCTCTTTTTAACCCGGATTATGTAACAGATTTTTCCTTCCTGACAATAGTCAGGGGAATAGCCTGTCCCGTGTATACGTGAAGCGATTTCAACAGGTAATAGATTGTCTATTGCATATTTCGGATTTAAGTTAGAGAACCTGTCCTATTTATACCTGTCCTCAAAATTTTTAATTAGACATAAAAAAAGCCTGTGAATATTTTCACAGGCTTTTTTATACAATGAATAGGAGACTTTATTTACCAATCATTTCAATGGATAAAATGTTCATATTTACTGTTTCTTTATCATTCAATGCTTCTGATACGATATAAAGGTCTTGGAACTCTTCTTTAACATTGTCGTTAAATCTCATTTCAAGAGTCTGCTCTGTTTCGTCTTTTCTAACTACTATCTGACCGATTACTGTTCCTTCTGGACTTCCTGAGCGGGCTTCCAATTGATAACCAAAGTCATAAGCACGTTTAGAACTTACCTTAAAATCTATGCCTTCCAAACCTGTTAGGTCTATATTTTTCAAGGTTAAATGGCCTTTTCCAATTGGAGAAGATAAGGTCTTCTGACCATTTATTTCCTCAGAATTATATCCGAAGGTTTCATCAAGTTCATCCAGGTTAATATTGTTATTCCTAAGAAAAACAGTGGTAGAAGTACTAAGCGGTTTGATATTGGCTCCACCTTTGTCTGTAAAGCTAGCGTTTAGAAGCATGACTCCATTATTGACCCTCTTTTTACCTTGAAGCGGATCCAATTGACCTGAGGCTGGCAAGGATGGTTCTTGACTTTCCATTTCATTTAAAGAAAGTACAAAGGCTACAATTTTTCTAGCATCACCAGGTTTTAATGTAGGGTTTGCAGGCATCATTGTTTCGCCCCATACTCCTGAACCTCCTTTTATGATTTTATTAATCAGTTTGTCCACTGCTTCAGGAGAATCTGCATATTTTTTAGCAACATCTGTATAGCCAGGACCAACTGATTTTCCATCAATTTGGTGACAGCTTTTACAGGTGAGCGATTCCATCAAGCTTTTTCCTGCCATGGCTTCAGACATGACTTGGTGTCCTAAGGCTGCTTCAGCTTTGTCAAAACCTTCAATATAATCTGCAGAAAGGTATAGACTGGAAAGGTCCTCTCCTACTGATGGATCATCAGGATCATTGACAGTTACCTTGTAGCTTACCTTTTTGTTAGGGAAATAAAAGCTTCCATTTCCTTCGAAGCTTACATTTATACTAGGTGCAATATTGCCCGCATAGATATTAATGGTATTGCTTTTCGTGGATTTGTTTTCAGTGTCAGTTGCTGTTACTGAGACATCATAATCACCTGTTTCCTTAAAAGTATAAGTAAGTTCCGGTTCTTTGGTATCCATTGTTTGGCCATTTCCCAAGTCCCATACAAAGCTTAGCGCATCATTTTCAGGATCTTTTACAGAAGCAGTTATTTTCACTTCCAATGGAAGGCTACCTGAGGTTTTGTCTGCAGTGATAGAGGCAATCACTGGTGCTCTGTTACCAGGGTTATAATTGATTACGGAGATGGCTGCATCGTCATTGGCGCTGAACCAACCTTTTCCATATTCCAAAAGGTAAAGCTTGCCATCAGGACCTAATTCGAGATCGATAAGGGCATTGTGTCTTACATCATCCATAAAAGGCTCCATTTTCAAGTAGTCACCATTTTCGTCCATGGTCACTGCTTTTATCCAGCCCCTTATCCAATCATAAATAAACAATTTACCATCGTAGTAGGAAGGTAATCCACCACCATCAGGATATAGGTCCGAGTAATAGACCGGTCCTGCCATGGCATTTCTTCCGCCTGTACCTACTTCAGGAAACTCTTCTGATTCGACATAAGGGTAATAGATAAATGCTGCTTGGGCTGGAGGCAACTCCGTCAAACCTGTATTGTTTCTTGACTTATTAATTGGTTTGGCAGGATCAAAAGGTTTCCCACTTTCACCAGTATTGAAATCAAAATCATTGTACGGGTAGTTGTTACCCACAAAGAAAGGCCATCCAAAATAGCCAGCTTTTTTTGCTTGGTTAACTTCATCATATCCTCTGGAACCTCTGACTTCAAAATCATCTTCTCGAGCATCAGGCCCTACTTCTCCCCAATACAAAAAGCCTGTTTTCTTATCTACAGATATTCTATATGGGTTTCGGTTACCTTGTACATAAATTTCAGGCCTGGTTTTATCCGTGCCTTCAGGGTACAGGTTTCCTTCAGGGATGCTGTAGGATCCATCTTCATTTACTTTAATTCTAAGGATTTTTCCTCTTAGATCATTGGTATTACCTGAAGACCTGGCAGCATCATATTGCTCAAAGCCTGGACGATCATCCAAAGGTCCATATCCTTTTAAAGTATATTTTTGGTTGGGCTGGTTGAAAGGTGTTGAATTGTCTCCTGCTGAAACATACAATAAACCATTGCTATCAAAAGCGATAGAACCTCCAGTATGGCAGCAAATTCCTCTTTGAGAATAAAACTGAAGAATAACCTGCTCAGTGTCCATTTTCCACTCTCCACCTTCGAATTTAAATCGGGAAAGTCTGTTTACAGACTCATCGCTTGGGCTATAAAAAACGTAAACCCAATGGTTATTGGCGAAATCTGGATCCACCTGAATCCCCATTAACCCTTCTTCAGCATTAACTTTTGGCACATCTGTTTGCCAGTAAACGTCTAAATGAGCGACTTTGCTAACTTCAGAGGTCTCTCCATTGTAAAGTAAAATTTCACCTCTTCTTTGAGAAACCAAAATATCTAAGTTTGGTAAAATTGCCATTTCGGTAGGTTCTTTGAACTTTCCTAATGCCAAGGTTACTTTTTCAAATCGATCAGGATCAGGGACTATTTTGCTTTTGGCATTGGAATAGTCTAACCTTTTATTCTCTCCAATGGCATACTTTATCCCTTCAAGAATATGTTTCAAAAAGTCTGCTTCTTTATAAGAAGCCCTGGTATGACCACCTCCAGTATAGAAAGCTCGGCCTCCATCATAGTCATGGTACCAAGCTATAGGATGCTCTCCCATGTCTTTTCCACCTTGGTAGCTGTTTTCATCCAAGGTTAATAAAACATTGACCTCTGGGTTGAGGTTCTTATAACTGTACCACTCATCGGTTCTAGTCCATTTTTCAGGAAGAAAAGAAGTACTACTGTTCGATTTATCCACCACGGTCAATTCCCCTTGTTGTACACTTGGGTAGCTGTCGTTTATTCCAGGATGGTCAACAAAATAACCGCCTACCATTTTGCCATACCAATTCCAATCGTATTCGGTATCGGCAGCAGCATGAATGCCTACAAATCCACCGCCAGCTTGGATGTAGCGTTCAAATTCCGCTTGTTGGCTAATGTTTAATACATTTCCTGTAGTACTTAAAAATACTACTGCACTGTATTCTTTTAATACATCTTCGGTAAACATTTCAGCATTTTTGGTGGCTTCCACCAAAAAGCCATTCTGCTTTCCTAGTTCAGTTATGGCAGCAACTCCATCTGGTATGGATTCATGATAAAATCCGTCAGTTTTTGAAAAAACGAGCACTTTAGGCTCTCCGGGTTTACTGGTGCAAGCTCCTAATAGGAACATTGCTAAAATAAGGGAACACAATCCCTTAATGACACTATTATTGGACATAGGTTGATTTTTATTTTGCAGCAATATAATGATTATCTTTTTTTGCCTTGGCCATTTGTGGAAATAATAGACCCGAATAACTAATTTGTATGCTGCTTTATGGTTTAATCAGTTCATACACTAAGAAATTGATGCTTAAGGTTAACTATTAGGCTTGGTATTATTCAATTCTAAAATATTTATCTATCAACCTTGTCCTTCCATATTCCTGAATTTATAGGTTTATGTCAAAGTAAAATAGGATGGCTAAGCTTTGGGCAAAACACTATTTTTAGGCTTTTCTTATTGGGCCAAATAATAATAGATAAAGAAAAAGTTTAAAGTACTGGCAGAAATCTTGTTCATGGTCATCGCCATAGAATGGTTGGCATATTTATTCGGATTCTTTTTTACTAGACTAAACCAGATAAAAAAGAAGATAACCAAAGGAGCCATGCTTCCTAAAAACCACCAAATGGCCCATGCTGTACCAATATGGTTAAAATACCAAATGAAAGTTCCTCCTGCTATTATAAACCAAATGGATGCAAAGTTAAAAGTGCCCATTATACCAAGTTTTAAACTTAAAGTAATGTCTCCCCTCTTTTTGTCCTCTTCATGTTGGTATACTTGAGTCAATGGATAAGAACCTAAAAGAAGTAAAGTAGTAAATAGGGCAGGCAATAATAGGTCCCAATTTAATATATTGTTTAAGTCACCTTCTAAAAAGCCTATTACACACATAATAAAGGTAATTGCGCCTTGAAAAAAGCCTGCTGTGAGCCAGCTTAGATAAGGATATTTCTTTAAGCGAATGGAGGGATGGCTATAAGCCATGGATACAAGACCGTACAAAAGCACCATTACAAAAAAAGAGATGTTAATCATTAATGCACCCAATAGGGCAATACCGAAAAAGACCAAAGAAAGATAATAAAGGCCTATGGTAACTTTTTTTGGATTTTTTAGCCCTCCTATACTTTTTTCATCCTTGTCAAAATAACTATTGTAACCATTGCTTGAAGGATAAAGAAATAGGTGTAAGATAATTCCCACTATTAAAACATTTGCAAACTTAGCTTCTGTAGCAGAAGAAAGAGCAAACCAAAAAACAGGCATTAAGTAATACGAAAAAGGAATTCTAAGGTGTTCCCAGCTTGATTTCTTAAACATATTCGTAATGTGAGATAACAATTGGCTTTGACATTGGTTTTTTTACTTAAATTGAAATGTACTATAAATTAAAGCTAAACTAATTTAAATGAAGAGCCAAATAAAGAGCATAGGGCTTGCTAGTCCAGGCAAACCCATACAACAGGAAATGATTTGCCGTTTTATGCAAAAAGCCCACAGTTTGGATGCTCGAGAAAGCCGAAAGTTGTCTTTTGTTTATAGAAAATCTGGAATAGCTCAAAGGTATAGTGTACTAAAAGACTTCAATTATATTAATCCTCAGGATTTCGAATTTTTTCCAAAAAATGAATCGCTAGAGCCTTTTCCTGATACTTTAAGTCGAATGGACGTTTTTAAAAGGACCGCTCCTATTCTGGCCATAGAAGCCATAAAAAATTGTTTAGCTAAAAGTGATGTGGAAGCAGGTCAAATTACGCATTTGGTTTTGATCTCTTGCACAGGAATGTATGCTCCAGGAGTTGAAATGGACATTATCAACAGCATGGGTTTGCCCAATACCGTAGAACGGTATGCCATTCATTTTATGGGTTGCTATGCTGCTTTCAATGGGATTAAGTTGGCAGATAGAATTTGTAAAAGTGACCAATCTGCCAATGTTCTGGTAGTTGGAGTGGAACTTTGTACCATTCATTTTCAGAAGGAATACAATGAGGACAATATTCTTGCCAATGCGCTTTTTGGGGATGGGGCTGCTGCCGTATTGGTTCAAGCTGGTGATGGCAGAATGCAAATTGAAAATTACCAATCCAATATCATTCCTGATGGAGCGGCTGATATGGCCTGGTCTATAGGGAATTTTGGCTTTCAAATGAAACTTAGCAAATACGTACCAAGCTTATTGGAGAGAGGAATCAAGCGCTTTGCCGAAGGGTTGGAACAAAAATTTTCACTTTCTGAAATTAATCATTTTGCCATACACCCTGGAGGGAAGCAGATTTTAAGCAAAATTGAAACTGCTTTCGGTATAAATGAAGGACAAAATGGCCATGCTCATGAAGTTTTGAAGAATTTTGGGAACATGTCTTCCGTTACCATACTTTATGTTTTGGAGTCGGTACTAAATGATTCATCCATAAAAGGAAAGGTATTGGCCATGGGTTTTGGTCCTGGGTTAACCTTAGAAAGTTTATTAATAGAAAAACCATGAGTAAATTTTCGCACAGAAGTGAAGAAAAGGAAATAATGGATGACCTGGAGTGTAATGGCTGGGAAGTAGCTCAAACACTCAAGGAGCTGAGAACAATTAATAGACTATTAGGGGGGAATAATGTGACCACTTCTGGACTCAAAATATTTATTGAAAACCTACAAGCTCAATCGCTGACAATTGCAGACCTTGGTTGCGGTGGTGGTGATATGGCAGTTCATATTAAAAAATGGGCCGTAAAAAATGGACTTGACTTACATGTTATAGGTATAGATGCCAACCCCAATATAATACACTTAGCCAAAGAAAAAGTAAAAAAAGAAAACATTTCGATTGAATTCAAGGAGGGGAATGTTTTTGATTCAGAATATATTAAAGAACCCGTAGACATTCAAACTTGCACTTTATTTACGCATCATTTTACAAGTGCTGAATTGGTGGAAATCCTAGGCAACCTCAAAAATAAAACTAGGATAGGCTTTGTAATCAACGATTTGCACAGGAATTTTTTTGCCTATTATTCTATAAAATTGCTTACATATTTTTTTTCAAGATCTAGAATGGTTAAAAATGATGCCCCACTATCTGTACTAAGATCCTTTAAGAAAAAGGATTGGGAAGAGATATTGGCAGCATCAGGAATTGAGAAATATAAAATTTCATGGCATTGGGCCTTTAGATGGCAAGTTATTTGCTGGATTTGATAATTATATTTTGAAATTTTTACTAAATCATTAAAAATCATTTTAGATTATGGAATTTGATAACAATACTCTGAGCGGTATAATTGAAAATGCAAGCCCTTTAGTGTGGGTTGCATTAATTAGTATTTTGAAAGCCGTTGTCGTTTACTTTATTGGTAAATGGGTTATAGGTTTGGTGATGAAGGCAGTCAATAAAATTTTTAAGAAGTCTGATTTAGATGAGTCTCTGACTAGCTTTTTGAAAAGCTTTTTAAGTGGTCTACTTCATGTGTTATTAATACTTGCCGTGCTTGCAACCTTGGGAGTAGAGGTCACAGCATTTGTTGCAATTCTTGGTGCCGCAGGTTTGGCTGTAGGTTTAGCACTTCAGGGTTCCTTGGCTAATTTTGCCGGAGGAGTTTTAATTTTATTGTTCAAACCTTTTAAAATAGGCGATACGGTAGAGGCACAAGGCACACTTGGCTCTGTAGAAAAAATTGATATTCTCTATACTACCATCAGGCAATTTGACAATAAAGTAGTTACAGTTCCTAATGGAAACCTAGCGAATAATAACATTACAAATTATTCCGAAAAGCCTACAAGAAGAGTAGAAATGGCTGTTGGAGTAGCTTATGGAACAGATTTGAAGTTAACGAGAAAAATAATTCTTGACACCTTAAAGAAGGATGAAAGAATTCATGCGGACCCTGCTCCTGCGGTTTACTTTACTAATTTTGGTGACAATTCTTTAGATTTATCCGTGAGATGCTGGTCAGATGCTGGAGACCTATGGCCGGTTTTTTGGGACAATATGGAAAACATTAAAGAGTCTTTGGAAGAAAATAATATTGAAGTACCGTTTCCTCAACGAGATGTGCATCATTTCTTTCCCGAAGGTAATATTGAATTAAAAAATGTAGAAAAAAAATAAGGAAAAAATGCCGGAGTCTCAATTACTACCAAGTTTTTGAGACTCCGGGCAAACCCTACATTAAAAAATAACCAACTATCTACAATCAATCTTCCTCACAACAAAATAAATAATAAAAAGTCTAATGCTTATATTGAGCTACATCCCTCGGATTCGAAGTTCAATATTGTACTGTATTCTGTACCACTACTAATTTCAAGACTTCCTTCGATTGGATCCGCAATTCCTGACTCAATACATTCTTGCATGTATTTTAAAGGACGTACGATTTCGAATTTAGCGGTGTTATAATTTTCAGTAGACAATGATCCACTACCTTGGAGGTAAATTCTGAATCCGTCTGAATCCGTTGAAATCTCCAGATCCCTGATATAATTCTGATTTAAATTAAATGCCTGTCCTTCTAAATTAACCAATTTGAAATCGGTCATGACAGAAGAAAACCTAAGGGACTTTTTAATCGGGTCATAGCCTAAGTTTTCTAATTTTCTTTGGCCTTGCATTTGGTGGCCATTTAAAGAGAAGTTTTCGAAATCAATTGTCAGTTGGCTTCCTTTGCTTAGAAATCCTCCTGAGTAATAAATTGTCAAGTTCCCTTGTTTTTCCATTCCTCGGTTGCTTACACAACCATTGCCAAAGTCAATTTTAATTTCTCCCTTTTTGTCGTCCCTTGTAATAATTGTTCCAGGACAACTTAACTCATCTAACAAAGGTACCAACCTCTGCTGACTCAAGTTTTGTTGCATGGCGGACATTACCATTAAATCGACTTCTTCCATAAGCCCCATCATTCCTGAAATTTCTTCAGAAGGGATGCTTTTAGCAGTTGGTGCCATATCCTCATGATCAGAAGTCACGCAAGAAACCGCTGTAATTAGCAAGGCAATTGCGAGGCTGTTGAACAAATATTTTTTTGGATTATTCATGACAAAGATTGATACTGAAAGGTTTGATTTGTTACTTTGTTTTCGAAATGTACTGTGGTATTATTTCATTTACTAATAAAAAACCAATTAAATGACTATATAAATTAACAAAGCATATATTTAGTTTTGAAAAGCAAAAATTGCTATACCACTGAGGTCATTGCTTGATAAATGTCATTACCTCTGGAAAAAATGCATTTTAACCCAACCTAAGCTTGTAAAAATGGGGGATTTATCCCTAAAAGCTTGATATCTTTAGCCTTGCAAGGGAAAATTGCCCAAAATCAAGCAATTCAGTTAGCTGTACGCTCTGTTAAATATTTTTCATAAAAAAGCGATTTCAAAGAATTTTAAACGCCCTAATGCGAAGACCCTAAATGGCTTACTTGTTTGCTCTTATTTATTTCCCCAGTAGTTCATTGTATTTTTTACCAAGAGAAAACGTAAAGAATATTTTTCTGCCTAATAAAGTACCTATATTTACCGTTCATCCCATTTTTAAAAAACAATTGAGTTTTATTTAGATTAATTCCAAACTAATCTTGTTTGCAATTGCTTCAGTCAGTAATTTTGAAAAAAATTACTCTATGAAACATAGCATTCTACAAACTATAGCATTAATCTTCTTTGGGTTAACTTCAATCTTCGCCCAAAAAGCAAGTATTTACGGTGTAGTAACCACTTCAGATGGCCAGGCTTTAGAATATGTGAATGTTGGAATTCTTGGCTTGGCAAAAGGAGTAACTACAGCAAGGAACGGAGGTTTTGAAATAAAAAACATTGATCCGGGAGAATATACAGTTTTTGCCTCCTTTATTGGAGCCAAAAGGCAAGAAAAGAATATACAGCTTTCACCGGGCGATAGACTGCCTATCCTATTCAGCCTGGAAGAATCGGCTTCAGATCTGTCGGAGGTAATTGTTACAGATATCGGTATGAATCGATTTTATGCTGACAGTGTATTTACGGTATCTAAATTACCCTTGACTGATCTACAAAACCCTCAGGTATATAATTCTATTCCTTCTCGTTTGCTTAAAGAACAAGTGGTATCCAATATGAATGAGGCTCTCAAAAATGCTACTGGAGTAGCACGGCTTTGGGAATCTACCGGAAGAGGTGGTGATGGAGCAGAATTTTATTCCATGCGTGGATTTTCGGTTCAACCTACTATGGTCAATGGAATGCCTAGCCTGAACAATGGAGGCTTGGACCCGGCCAATGTAGAACGGATAGATGTTATAAAAGGGCCTTCCGGCACGCTATTTGGAAGTTCCGTGATCTCATATGGCGGTTTAATTAATATTACCACCAAGCGTCCCGGGAACACATTTGATGGTGAACTTGGCCTAATTACAGGAAGTTTTGGTTTGAATAGATTGACGGCAGATGTAAATACCCCATTAAATGAAATTTCTTCTGTCAGGGTTAATATGGCTTACCAAAATAGAAACACTTTTCAAGATACTGGTGGTAGAGAATCATTTTTCATTGCACCATCCTTTAAGTTTAAAGCCAGTGAAAGACTTTCATTTTTGATCAATACTGAGTTCTTGAATAGCAATGCTGTAAATGCACCGATGATTTTTTTAAACAGGACCAATCCTCTATCCTTTTCAGAAATAGACTTGTTTGAAAAAAATTACGAGCGTTCATTTACTGGTCATGAATTGGGAATGAAGAATTCCTCCTATGGATTACAAGCGCAAGCCCTTTATCAAATCACACAAAAATGGACTTCTCAAACTGTGGTTTCTCGAAGTTCCACTCGATCAGATGGTTATTACCACTATTTGTTTGATGCGAGTGATGGAGATAGTTTTACCAGATATATCTCCGATAGAAATGGACAAAGCCTAACAACAGATATTCAACAAAACTTCATTGGCAATTTTGACCTTGCTAATATTCATAATAAACTGGTTTTTGGTTTAGATTATTATCATTCTTCTTTAATCAATGGGAGTACTGGTTGGGTAGGTAATGGAACAGTTACGCTTTCCGACGGAAAAGATACAGGGATTTTGACCCAAGCGGGTGTGGATGATTTGTTAAAAAACTCTTTTGAAGGGAATACTACCGGCGATACTCGTGTTATGAGTGCTTACGTTTCTGATGTAGCGGAAGTCTTGCCTGAACTTTCTGTTATGGCTAGTCTAAGGGTTGATAATTTTAAAAGTGAGACAGGAAACTGGTCTGCAGATGGAGCCAAATCACAAACTGCACTCTCTCCCAAATTTGGATTTGTGTACCAACCTATACAAGATAAAGTGTCGGTATTTGGTAACTATATGAATGGTTTTGTGAATGTGGCACCAAGATCAGTTGCTGATGCTGATGGGAGTAACCAAAGGCTCAAAACATTTTCTCCAGAAAATGCCAATCAGGTTGAGTTGGGTGTGAAGACAAATCTGTATGAAAACAAGGTAGCTGCCACCGCCAGCGTTTATAATATCAATGTTAGGAACAGGGTGATGACTGACCCAACGAATGTTAACAATAGCATACAAGGTGGGGAGGTTAAAAGTCAGGGCATTGAAATAAGTGTAATAGCTAATCCCATAGAAGGCCTTAACCTTGTGGCAGGATACAGTAAAAACAAATCAGAGGTAACTAAAGACTACGAGGAAAATGGCTATTTAGGTCTTAGGCCTGAGGAAGCAGGACCTGAACAACTTATTAACTTTTGGGCCAGTTATTCCTTTTTGACCGGTGACCTCAAAGGTTTTGGATTTGGACTTGGAGGCAATGCAGCCAGTGAGTACCTGACTATCAATAGGGCGAATATTGGCAGTTTTGCATTACCGGCTTATCAGGTATTCAATGCCTCGTTAAATTATACCGGCTCCCAGTACTTTTTGGCGCTAAAGGTAAACAACTTAACTGATCAAAAATATTACTCAGGATGGTCTACTGTGACAGCCCAAAATCCAAGAAATGTTTCTTTAAGTTTAAACTATAGGTTTTAATGAAACTTAAAAAAATACTGGGAAAACTTCATCTCTGGCTAGGACTTTCCTCTGGGCTTGTGGTGTTTATTGTGGCAGTGACAGGTTGTATATATGCTTTTCAATCAGAGATACAGGATATTTTGCAGCCTTATAGATTTGTTACAGCAGAGAATTCCCCAATCTTACCACCTAGCTCTATTTGGGAAAAAGCTGATGCCGCTTTGGCAGATAAACATTTGCACGCGGTCTTATACCCTAGCCCAGATAGGGCTGCTCAGGCAATCTACTATAGTTTCGAAGAGCATTATTATTATTTCGTATACGTCAATCCTTATACGGGAGAAGTTTTAAAAGTAAAAGATGTTTACGCTGACTTTTTTAGAATAGTGCTGGATGGCCACTTTTACTTGTGGCTGCCCCCTGCCATTGGACAACCTGTTGTGGCTTCCTTTACACTTGTATTTTTGTTTATGGTTATTTCAGGCTTGATACTCTGGTGGCCAAGGAAAAAGAAAAACCTCAAAAGCAGCATTACAATCAAATGGAATGCACGTTGGAGGAGGAAGAATTACGATCTGCATCAGGTTATGGGCTTTTATGTAATGGGTTTTGCAAGTATTTTTGCTATTACTGGTTTGGTATGGGGCTTTGTTTGGTTTCGGGATGCGGTATTTTTTGTAAGCTCTGGAGGGGAAGATTATGTGGAATATTATACACCACTTTCAGATTCCATAGCCGTTTACCAAGACTCGATTCCTGCATTGGACGCTGTATGGATGAAAATGAGAAGCATGTACCCAAATGCAGAATGGATAGAAGTACATCCTCCTGAGTTTGAAAACGCGGCCATTGCTGCTAATGCTAATCCTGATGCTTCGACCTATTGGAAAATGGATTACCGGTATTTTGACCAAAACACTTTGGAAGAACTTCCTGTAGAGCATATTTACAATCGGTTTGAAGAAGCCTCCATTGGTGATAAGGTTATGCGAATCAATTATGACCTACATGTAGGTGCCATTGCTGGTTTGCCAGGCAAAATTTTTGCTTTTTTATTAAGCGCAATAATTGGATCTTTACCGATCACCGGCACCTTAATATGGTGGGGAAGAAAAAAGAAAGCAAAAAGAGAAAATAGTGGCCACACTTCCTTGCCCGAACAAGAAGAGAAATAAGCAAATTCCTTATCAATGCGTAATTATATGCGGGTATTAATTCATGGTTTTTCTGAATATCTCAATTCTATATGCTTCTAATTCGCTAGGCAATGCCTCAGGGAAGCTAGTTTTTTTATTTTGTGACTGGATTAAACCCAGATTATGTAATAGGATTTCTCAATCCTGACAATAGTCAGGGGTGAAGCCTGTCCCGTGTTTACGGGAAGTGTTGCAATCGCAAGCAAATCAGGCTGTTTGGAGATTTTAGCATAGCACCGCTATGGTGAAATTGAAAACAGCAACGAAGTGGCTGATTTTGAAGCGATTTCAGCATGTAATAGAATGTCTATTGCCTATTTCGGGTTAATATTAACGGCTTCTTAAATGGATATCATTCAATAAATAACTTGTGTGTAGGCAAGGAAAAAAAATAAAAATTAATTACTAAATCGTTTGGCTACTTAATTGTCAAGCCTTAGATTTGTTTTAATTTAAAATTAATCTAAATAACAATAGTAATAGAAAAGAAGCCTTACAGCGGCAACTGTAAGGCTTCAGGTAATCTACTTCCTAATTCTCCAATTAAAAAGCAATGCAATATAACAAAATATTGTTACTAGTATTTTTATGCCTTTTGCAATCTCCCTCTGTTTTTTCACAACAGAACAGGACTGTTTCAGGTATTGTAACCGACCATCAGGGACAAGCGATTCCTGGTGTTTTGATAAGCGTCCAACCCTTAAATAAGGGCTTTATTACTGATCAGGAAGGTAAGTTTAAATTGAACTTAGCTTTAGATAAGGAATTTACACTCGTTTTTTCATTTTTAGGGTATGAACCTTATGAGGAAATTATCTCTGCGAGCAGTAACAACAAAAACCTTAATATACAATTAACTGAAGAGGCTACTGACCTTGAGGAATTTACAATACTTGGCAAATCAGAGCTAAGTGAAATCAGAGAACGAGCCTTCAATGTTGAAGTTGTAGACGCAAGGAAGCTTCACCATACCAATTTGGACCTTGGACATGCTTTAGACAGGGTTTCTGGAGTTAGGGTAAGGGAAAGTGGAGGAGTTGGCTCAAGGATGAATTTCTCTCTTAATGGATTTTCAGGCAAGCAGGTTAAATTTTTTATTGATGGGATTCCAATGGATGATTTTGGTTCCTCTTTCCAACTCAACAATATCCCCATCAATCTTGCAGAGCGCATAGAGGTCTATAAAGGTGTAGTTCCAATCGGCCTAGGGGCAGATGCCTTGGGCGGCGCAGTGAATATTGTTACAAAAAACGTTCGTAAAAATTATGTAGATGCATCTTATTCTTATGGTTCCTTCAATACCCATAGGTCGGTCATCAATACAGCTTTTGTAGCAGAATCCGGCTTTACATTTCAATTGAATGCTTTTCAGAACTATTCTGACAACAACTATTGGGTGGATGTGGATGTAGCGGACATAGAAACGGGAAAATATTACCCAAACCAGCGTGTGCGAAGGTTTCATGACACCTATCACAATGAGACAGTGATTACACAACTTGGTGTTCAAGGGAAATCTTATGCAGACAAACTATTAATTGGTCTAACTGCTGGGAAAAATTACTCAGAAGTACAGACTGGAGCTCGATTGGTGTCAGTCTTTGGGCAGTGGCACCGCAGGGGAACAATCCTGATGCCGACCTTTAAATATCAAAAGAGAGACCTTTTTACGAAAGGACTGGATGTCAATGTCAATGCCAATTACAATTTTGGTTCTGAACAAAACATCGATACGGTCAATCGTCGCTACAATTGGTTTCAGCAGTACAAAGAATATGAGGTGCCAGGAGGAGAACGCTCGTACACACGCTACAAGTTTAATAACAATAATGCTGTCCTCACTGCAAATGCCCATTACAACTTTGGGATTCATACGTTTGCCATCAGCAATGTATTCAATAGCTTTAATCGAATTGGGAGCGATGCACTTAATCCAGATAATGATAAATACGAGCAACCTCGTAAAAGTCAAAAGAATATAACAGGCTTAAGCTATCAGTTGAATTGGGAAGAGAAAGCCAGCGTTTCAGCTTTTACTAAAATCTACAAGCAGACCAACTATTTTACCTTGTCTTATAATCCCACAGGGAATTATGGAGATGTGGCCTATCGCAATGAAAGGGAAAATTTCACCTACCCGGGATATGGGATTACTGGTTCCTATTTTATCACAGGAAATATTCAGGCCAAAGCCTCTTTAGAGAAAAGCTACCGGCTACCGGAACCAGAAGAACTCTTTGGTGACATGGTGAACCTGCAGGGGAATTTGGACCTAAAGCCAGAAACCAGTTACAACTATAACTTGGGTCTGAGTATCTGGAAACAACTCAACAGAGATCATCGGGTTGACATTTCTGCCAATGGTTTCTACCGTGACGCAAAAGATTTCATCCGTGCCAGACTAAATAACAACCAAGCGATGCAAGTGATGGACAATCTCTACAGCGTGACCAATATCGGTGTGGAAGGAGAAATCCGGTGGTCCTATAAAAACCTGCTTTCCGCTGGTGCCAATATTACCTATCAAAACCTTCGAAACAATACGGAATTTGAAGAAGGTCAAACGACTTCAAGTATAGTCTATCGTGATCGGGTACCTAATATGCCATACCTCTTTGGGAATGCTGATGCAAGTCTGATGCTTCAGGATGCTTTTGGCAAAGGGAACGACCTTAACATCGGATACAACCTGCTTTATGTGCATGCATTTTACCTCTACTGGCCAAGCTTGGGAGCTGAGAAATTTGATGTACCTCAGCAGCTTTCTCATGATGTCAATCTCACTTTTACCACTGGAGAAAAAGGCAGACTTCAGCTGATTGCTGAGTGCAAAAATTTACTGGACAATAAACTCTATGATAATTTCAGCTTGCAGAAACCAGGGCGGAGCTTCTCAGGCAAAATAAGATATTTTATTTATTAATTCTTACACACTAATTCTTATGAAAACCAATTTTAACTACCTATTAGCTTTTGCGGCAGCTTTGACTGTCGGATTCTCTAGCTGTAATCCTACAGATGATCCCGAACCAGACCTTGGCCAACCGGCCGCTGAAAGCCGCTATATCATTGCATCCACTCCTATTTCTTCTGATGGAGTAGCAGATTATCTCTTGACTGCTGAAAGCCTGAGCGAAGGAACGGTGAGCACACTAGGAAATGGTGTGGAACAAGACGGGACATACCGGTATTATGTGACGCACAAAAATAAATTCTTCAGCATGCTTTACGGGCAGGGAAATCCGGGTGCCGTGACTACTTATGAATTGAATGCCGAAGGTGAGTTGGAGAAATTGTCTGATTTCCAGTCAGAAACAGTGCAGGCTTTTGGTGCGATGGATGATGATATCGTAATGGTGAAAATAAGCCGTAGTGAGACCAATCCTTTTGCCTCATGGTATAGAATGGATGCTGATCAATTGCAGATTGTCGATGAAGGCACTTGGAATCAAGAAGAAATAGCTGACAATGGGGAAAGAGCATTTTTCTCATGGGTCACTCAGGTAGGTGACAAACTTTTCGCTCCTTACTTTAGTATCAAAGCATGCTGCAATGACACTTTCGGAACTAACTATCCTGATAGTGCCTGGATTGCAGTGTTTGATTACCCGAGCATGGAATTAAATACAGTGATCAAAGATGACCGAACCAGTTTTCTTGGCAGGTACTTTCTTTCAGGCCTGGAAGTGGATGAGCAGGGTGATGCCTATGGTTTTTCAGGTTCCGTAGCTTCCTCTAATGGGCAAATGACTTCTACGCTTCCTTCGGCTATCACACGAATAAATAAGGGAACATTAGCATTTGACGAATCCTACTATTTCAATGTGCAGGAACTGGCTGATGATTATTACATCACAGCAAACACCTATGCGGGTAACGGTAAATTTATTGTAACCATGAATAAAGAGAAAGGTGCTTATACTGTTGGCAATCGCTTCGGTGTAGCGGATGTATATAACAAGACTTTTACGTGGGTGACGGGCACTCCCGCAGAAGCTTCGATCGTAAATGTGACGATCAATAATTATTCTGCAAAGGACGGCCTGGCTTATATAGGTATCACCACAGAAGAAGGAAGCTGGGTGTATGAATTCAATGCCAATAGTGCTACGGCCAAAGAAGGTTTGAAAGTGGAAGGAGGAAGAATTACTGCAATCAGCCACCTGGACCCAGCAGATTAATCCATTCTTAAGAAAAATTTTAAGTCCTGGGTGAATTGTCTATTTGTTTCGGCCAGCGAATGTGACAACTAAACCCAGGCCCTAATTGAGTTTAAAAATTCAACCTAGCTAATTCAGGAAACATCTACTTGAGGATCAAATGGATCACTTAGGTAAATCAGTACATAATCAGAAATCAGAGTCTTGTAAAACCCTAAATATCCGAAGATGTCAGCATGTAAAACCGAAATTATCTATCAAAACAAGGATTTCATTTTCACAAAATGTATGGACTGTTCCAGAATGGGGCTAATGTATCATCAGGTAATGATAGGCTTTGACGCGATTAACTTTTCGGCTTTCATTAGGTATTTAAAGCAATTAGATTTTGAAACCTATAAATACCCTTGCATTGATGGGATCGACAGGGTGATCATTGAAACCTATCACCAAGACATTCAATTTTCATTCTCTGAAGAAGAGTTTTACACCTTAAAAGCTGGAGTCATCGAAGCCAACGAACAGCTACAATTAATAGAAATGATTCGAAAATTATAAGACAATTATTTAAAAATGAAAAATTCAACATTCAATACTGTTTGCCTGACCCTGCTGCTTAGCCTATTTGCTATTGCTGCGCAGGCGCATGCATTGTGGATACACACTTCTTCCACTACTGAGCTTGGAAATACACATGAGTTCAAAGTTTATTATGCGGATTACCATGAAGATGCCATTGAGTCCGTCGCAGACTGGTATTCAGATGTGGAGGATTTTGAACTTTGGCTAATCAGCCCATCAGGGATAAAGACCAAACTGGAGCCATTGGCAAAAGAAGCTCATTTTGAAGGTAGCTTTAAGGTGGAGGAGAAAGGCGAATACCAATTGCAAATAAGTCACACTGCTAAGGTTTTAAAAGGGACTACCGCTTACCAGTTCAATGCTTTTGCTCAGGTATGGGCTGGAAAAGGTAAAGCCGTTTCAAAACAAGCAAGAGACCTCTCATTAACAAGAAAACCGAATTCATCTACCTTCCAGGTAAACTACAAAAACAATGTGCTGCCTGATGCTTCCATCAATGTTTTGGGACCAGACAAAGAAAATCAGGAGTTTCTTACAGGCAAAAAAGGAAAGGCCAAGTTGGACATGGACAGTAAGGGAAAATATTTTGTAGAAGTAACTTATACAGACAAATTTAAAGCTGATGATCCTTCTGGTTTAAAAGCAATTTGGAGATGTGCCACTCAAGTGATTGAGGTGGATTGACTTTCATACTACGACAGTGGGTATTTTTTAAGCTGACTTTTAAGCTAAGATCCTATAATTTTTTATATGAATTTTTTGCATCAGAGCGACCATTATTGCTTCGTGGTCGCCCTGATGTTTTAACCCGGATTAAGTAATAGAAGGTCTATTGCATAATGTGAGTTTAATTAATGGATTTGGTAAAGGAACAATATAGGCCGAAAATAGGCAGTGCTATTTTGCTATAGGTTGATGGTGTTTCTTGTTAAGGTTTAAGAATGGCAATTATAGGCGGATTGTATAAAAAAAGGTAAAATAAAGAATTAGAGAAAGTTATAAGGATGATTACATTAAGTACACTATTTACCCTGGCAGGGTTTGAATGTTTTTACCAAACTTCTGGCAAGGCCGTGATCTTACGGCCGGCAGCTTTGGAGGCATGGTTTATATCCAATGTAAAATTAGCCAAAACGTTGGGCCCCATCTTTCTGGTCATCGGACTTATATGCTCAATTCTCGCCTTGGGAATAGGATCAGGTAGTTTCGCCTTCCTTTGTATCCTAATGACGATTGGTAGTCTGGTGGTTTTAATTTCTCCACTAGTACAGATTAAAGCTGACTGGTTACTTATTGGTTTTGGCTTATTATTTATCCTTGAATTATTTTAGTTATGCCAGCCAATAAAAAACACCTATCGCCAAACTTCCTACACCGCTTTTCAAGGATTTCTGCGGGCTTAATTGGAGGTTATTTAGTTACCTCTTCTTTCTTTCTCGCGCTTTCCTTTTTTTTGGACAAGGCATCTGTCCTTTATACCCTTGTATTTGGTGGGTTCTTACTTTGGGTTACACTACTTATTCTGGCATTTATTGCAGAAAAAGGATGGAAAGTATGGACTGTTTATTTGCTGCTAAGCCTCTGTTTTTCAGCGATCGTTTATTTCTTTCAATCCCCAACCAATTAATTCCACACTGATGAGCAACAGGATTTACAATATTCTTTTTCATACCCATACCATATCAGGCATTTTCATCAGCCTGGCTCTTTACGTCATTTTCTTCGCCGGTTCCTTTTCCTTCTTCCGAGATGAGATCAACAGTTGGGAGAGAAATGAACCGCTGGCTCAAGGTTGGAAGATGAGCGACATGGATTTTGATCGGGTGATTGATTCTCTTAAAACCAATGATACTTTGGTAAACAGGGACATTAGTTTTAATCAATACTATGATGAACAGCGTTTGTCTTTGAGTATATCCCCAGCAAAAAACCTGGAAGAAAAAGGTCCTAAACGACGAAGGAGAGGCACTTTCATGTACTTGAACACGCAGGATATGAAAACGTATGATTATAGGAGCTCCTACTCTTTGGGGGAATTTCTTTATCGTTTACACTTTTTTGCGCAGCTTAATTTTTATGGTAGATCAGGTTATTTGCTGGCAGGTATAGTGGCCTTCTTTTTTTTATTTGCCGTTATTACGGGTGTCCTGGTTCATTGGAAGAAAATTATAAGTAATTTTTTTATGTTTCGGCCTAAAGCCAGTATCAAGAACCTCTGGACTGATGCCCATACTGCGCTAGGCATTCTTGGTTTGCCTTACCAATTCATATTCGCATTGACAGGGGTTTATCTGATTGTGGGAACCACGTTGATGTCACCTGCATTTGTTAAGTTTCTTTATGAAGACAATATAGAAAAGGCATATGATGATTTTGGGTTTAACCCTCCAAGCTATGCCCTTTCTGGAGAAAACCTTCAAAGTGCGTTTTCCATTAACCCATTCCTGAAACAGACCAAGGAAAAATGGCCAGATTTTGACATCCGCTCCGCTCATATTTTCAATTATGGAGACCAAAACATGCATGTTAAGTTTGAAGGTAAATCAGACTTTGACCGCAAATTCGCCAGTTCAGGGAGTATTACTTATAAGGTTTCCACAGGAGAGATTGTTAGCGAAGAAAATCCTTTTAAAGATGTTTCTTATATAGATGGATCGAGGGCAGTATTGCAACGCCTACATTTTGGAGATTTTGGGGGCATTGCCGTCAAATTGATTTATTTTATTATGGGAATTGTCACTTGCTTTGTGATTATTTCTGGGGTGATGATATGGTTGGTGGCTAGGGATAAAAAACATGTATCCCCTGCCAAGCGAAAGTTTAATGCCTGGTTGGTGTGGTTTTATCTGGCAGGATGTCTAAGCATGTATCCTGTCACTGCATTTACTTTCCTTATGGTAAAACTAGGACTTCAAGATCCCTCAGCAGATCGAGTAGGTTTTATTTTCCAAACCTATTTCTGGTCCTGGCTCCTACTGACCTTGATTTTTACCTTTATGAGAAACAATACCTTGACAAATAAATATACCCTTATTTTGGGTAGTGTTTTAGGCTTATTGGTTCCATTGGCCAATGGAATGGTAACAGGAAATTGGCTTTGGGTAAGTTGGGCAAGTGGCTATTCTGATATATTTCTAATAGATGCTTTTTGGCTTATCACATCCATCAGCGCCTTGTTAATTGGCTTGAAAATAAAGACCGAAAACCAGAGACCTATTATTGCAGATAGAAAGGTGTCTGCTTAATCCCTCCTATTAATAGACCATAGAATTTTTATGTCACCCAACGGGCTCGTCGCCTACACCCTCATATTAGGGTGTAGGCGACGAGTCATTTTATGCAAAGCCCCTAATATGAAGAAATGGTTTTGGGCTTTGGTTTTACATCCGGGCTAATTGGAATCGCTCCAATAGTTTTAACTTTTTATACTACATTTATATTTTAATAGGCCTAGACTGAGAAATTGTTGATTTGGTGATTAATAAAACCATTGTTTATTTCCAGATATCCGACTTTTGACAAAATATCTATTATTTCATGAATACTGAATATGACCTTTCCGATCCGGATAAGAAATTAGAAACAATCCGGGACAAAGTGCTTATGTTGTCCTTTGGGCGGCTTGGCCTTTTCCTGTTAATGCTTGTGCTTCTTGTGGTTGGCATCTCCGAAATACACTGGCTACTCATCCTGTTTTTTCCGGTAACCTTTGTTTTTGTATCCCTTATCCTAAAATTCAATAAGGAAAAGGACAGAGAGCGTTTTTATCAGGCTGTAAAGGAGATGAACGGGAACAGGGAAAAGCGTAAAAAGAGAGAGTTGAAGGAATTTGACACTGGATCGGAATTTATGGAATCCTCGCACCCTTTCGCCAGTGACTTGGATTTATTTGGTGAGCATTCATTGTTTCAAATGATGAATCATACCGTAAGCCGGGGAGGAAAAGCTAGACTGGCTAGCTGGATGAAAACGCCTCTAGACCCAAAGAATGCTTCAGAGAAACAACAGGCATTGTTTGAGCTGAGCGGTAAAAAGGACTTTCTTTTTATTTTTGAAGCCTTTGGAAAGGCTTTTATGAAAAAGGACAAGGCTCCTGACGGAAAAGCAAGGTTTTATGCCTGGCTGAAGAACAGTCAGCCATGGCATTCCATGTATTTTCTACCTATGATTTTGGGGCCAATTGTTGGCTTAGTCGTTTTATTTGGTGCTCTGTACAGTGTCTTTTCTACCTTATACTTGAGTATTTTCATTCTGGTCGGAATGGGGCTTTTGGGATTCATATTTAAGCCTTTGATGGAGGCGATGAAGGCCTTGCCTAATGACAATGACCTAAAAACATTACAAGCCTGGGCGAAGCTCCTTGAAAGAGAGCAATTTGAAAACCCTTTGCTTATCAAACATCAAACTCCTGTTAAACAAAAGGATTTTTTAGCCTCAAAGGCCCTTAAGGAATTGGAAAGTCTCACTTTCTTGGTAGAGAACAGAACCAATATGTTGTACCTGATTTTCAACCTACTTTTTTGGGTTGATTTTTATGTCTTGTATCGACTGAAAAAATGGAATCAGCTTGCAGGCCAAAAGATGAAGCAGTGGGAAGAAACCTTTGAAACCTGGGAGGCCTTGGTTTCTATGGCTGCTTTTATGGAAGAAGAGAACTTGACTACTCAGGTAAAGTGGGAAGAAAAATTTACTTTCATAGGTAAAGAGATCAGGCACCCACTTATTGACCCGGGGACCTGTGTTGCCAATGATTTTGATTTGAAAGAAAATGAAAAGGTAGTACTACTTACAGGTTCTAACATGTCGGGCAAAACAACCTTTATGCGCACACTCGGTATTAATTTAGTTTTGACTGGGATGGGGATTCCTCCTTTCGCTAGGTCGTTTAGTACCGGTCCCTTCTTATTGTATACGAGTATGAGGAATACGGATAGCCTTGGGGAGAGTGTAAGTTCCTTTTATGCTGAGTTGGCAAGAATTAAAGGCGTATTAGAAAAAGCATCTGCAGGAGAACCGGTATTTTATCTGCTTGATGAAATTTTGAAAGGAACCAATACTGCAGACAGAGTGCTTGGGAGTGAGGCATTAATAAGACAGTTGGCACATAGCAATGCGAAGGGCATTATTTCTACACACGATATTGAACTAAGCACCTTGGAAGAGCAGTTGCCCTTTTTGGTTAACTATAGCTTTCATCATGATATTCAGAAGGATGAAATTGTTTTTGACTATACCATAAAGAAAGGACCTTGCCCTAATTTCAATGCACAAAAGTTAATGGAATTGATGGGTATAAAAATTGAGAACGCAGGTTAAGTTAAGGATGGATATTTATTTTGGCATAAATATTGGAGATATAATCTTAAAATATATAAACAAAACTAACCAAAACAACCATGAGTTCATTATTGTATATTATCGCGATTATTCTTGTAATAGGATGGATATTAGGAGCCTTTGTATATAGTGTAGGTGGTCTAATTCACATTTTACTAGTATTGGCTGTTATAGCCGTATTGTTTCGCCTTATTAGCGGTAGATCTGTCTAGCAATGGCAATGAATTAAAAAGCATAAATCAGGGCTGTCCATTTGGGTAGCCCTTTTTATTTTAGGTCATAAAGGAATTTTGCCATTGAAGGACCCGATTAAAGGGAATTTCCTTCCTTCTTATTAGATAAATTTTATTTGCTACACTTGATCACTGCAACATAATCCCGGATATTCCTTAATTTTGAAGTATAATAAATGTAAAATTACAACATCGTGCAGAAAAACTATCAGCAACAAACTCTTGGTATATTGGGTGGAGGACAATTGGGAAGAATGCTTATCCAATCTGCCATTGATTACAACCTTGAGGTTCATATTTTAGATCCAGATCCCAATGCGCCTTGCAAATACCTTAGCAATAATTTTGTAAATGGAGACCTTAAAGATTTCGATGCTGTATATAATTTTGGGAAAAATTGTGATGTTATTTCCATTGAAATAGAACATGTTAACACTGAGGCCCTTTTACGTCTTGAGGAGGAAGGAAAAAAAGTCTTTCCTCAACCGCATATTATTGCACTTATTCAGGATAAAAGAAGTCAAAAGCAATTTTACTTGGATCAAGGCATCCCTACCTCCCCATTTATTCTAACAGAAAACAAGGAGGAAGTAAAACGCAATGCTGAATTTTTACCAGCAGTAAATAAGCTTGGAAAAGAAGGGTATGACGGTAGAGGAGTACAAATGATGAGGAATGCCGATGATTTGGAAAAGGCATTCGATGCGCCAGGCCTATTAGAGAAATTAATAGATTTTGACAAAGAGCTGGCAGTGATAGTATCTAGAAATGAAGCAGGAGAAGTAAAAAGTTTCCCTTCAGTAGAATGTGCTTTTCATCCAGAACACAATTTGGTAGAATTCTTATTTTCACCAGCCAATATTAGTCCTGAAGTGGATGCGAAAGCCAGAGAATTGGCTGAAGAGGTAATTCAAAAGCTTGATATGGTCGGTTTGTTGGCAGTGGAAATGTTTTTGACAAAGGATGGTGAGTTATTGGTGAATGAAATAGCTCCTCGACCCCATAATAGTGGCCACCATACCATAGAAGCCAACTACACTTCTCAGTTTGAACAGCACTTAAGATCCATAATGGGGATGCCCCTGGGAGATACTGCATTGCTATGTCCTGCTGCCATGGTCAACCTATTAGGTGAAGATGGGTTTACAGGAGAGGCTATTGTGGAGGGGATGGATGAAGCCCTAAAAGAAAAGGGGGTATATCTTCATCTTTATGGTAAAAAGATAACCAAGCCCTTCAGGAAAATGGGCCATGTGACAATTCTTGCGGATGAGCCAAGCCAACTAAAGGAAAAAGCAGAAAGAATAAAAGAACTTATAAAAATAAAAGCATGAGCGAGATAAGAGTAGGAATCATCATGGGTAGTCAATCAGATCTCCCCATAATGTCTGAAGCAGCTAAGTTTCTGGAAGAGATGAATGTGGGGTATGAACTGACCATAGTTTCGGCACACAGGACTCCGGTTCGCATGATCAATTATGCTCAAGAAGCCAAAAAGAGAGGCATTAAGGTAATTATTGCTGGTGCTGGTGGAGCGGCACATTTACCAGGAATGGTGGCTTCCTTAACCAGTTTGCCGGTAATTGGTGTACCGGTTAAGTCTTCGAACTCCATAGATGGTTGGGACAGCATACTTTCCATATTACAAATGCCTTCAGGAATACCCGTAGCCACGGTGGCGCTAAATGGAGGTAAGAATGCAGGAATTTTAGCAACCTCTATCGTTGCAGCTTTTGATGATGAAATTTCTGAAAATTTGGTAAACTTTAAGCAATCCCTTTCTGATAAAGTAGAGGAATCTGCCAAGAATGTTGAAGAGCTGGGTTGGAAAAAGGTGTTAAATAGTAAGTAAGAATAAAAATTAAAAAAAGGCGGACGCTTAAATTGGCACCCGCCTTTTTTGTTTTCCAACCGGTAACCTCTGATTTGTAATGTGCCATATAAATGGTAGAGGAAAATGGCTATTAGCAAGTTGCGATTTGAAACCTTCTGTGCTCTAGTTAGGAAACATCCCTTTAAACCCAGCTTTTAAAAAGGCAAAACATCACCGTCACTATCGTCATTAAAGGTGGTTACATCTGGCATATCATTTTTTTGTGCAGCAGCTGTAGGAGTGGCATTAGCAGTTCCTGAATTATTTACCCTCCAAATTTTAACATCTGTATACCAGCGGCCGTTAAATTCCCTACTTTCAACCTCTATACTTGCCGTAATTTCTTGCCCTTGTTGAATGTTAAACTGGTCTATTTTGTCTCCCCAAACCGTAAGACATACCTTTTTTGGATATTGACCAGGTGTTTCCAGAATATAGTCTCTTTTTTTCCAGGTTCCGTTTCTGCCGTTTCCAGATTGTTCTTCAAGTGCTTGTATGATTTTTCCTGATATTTCCATTTTCTAAACTATTTTGATGAAAAAACGAAGGTAATTAAATCCTGTTGGATTTTAAAACAGGGAAGAAATGCCTTTGGAAAATACTATTTGTAAATTCAGCTCTATAATTCCATTTTAGAAGGATCTGATTTAACAGGGTCTTTTTTAATATAAAAAATTAAATCAACCAGAAATGCTATTTACCCGTTAACTTTAGAATAAACTCTAACAAGAGTAAAGAATGAAATTTTTTTCTACACTGCCCTCAGAATAAATTGAACTTTATTGAAAGAATTATTTTTAAAGAACTACTTTGAAAAGCGTGTATTTTTAGGACCGATTAGAAATCACTGTCTTCAACTTGCGATAGTCTATTACAATTTAAATAAATGAAAAGAATTAAGAAGATTATATACACTATGATAGCATTATTCATTGGAACCATTGCCCTAATTGTCATCGGAGGGTTTTTGTTCCTTCATTTTAGCCCTGAATTTGGAGGAAAAGCCAGTGAAGAGCAAAGATTGGCTTATTCCAAATCTGATCACTTCAAAAAAGGAAAGTTTGTCAATTATGGAGATATCAATATGGACTTAAGCGGAAGGGACATGCTCAAAGCCATTGGTGGAATGTTAAAAACCATACCTCATTCTGTTCCCGATCAAAATATTGAAACCCTTAAAATTGATTCTTTAGATATAATAGAGTACGGGCCAAAAACCAGACTGGTTTGGTTTGGTCATTCAACTTTTCTCCTGCAGATAAGCAATAAAATCATTCTCGTTGATCCCATGCTGGGAACAGTTCCTGCACCCCACCCGATGTTGGGAACCAAGCGTTTTAGTGATGAGCTTCCCATAGCTATAGAAAAAATACCTTTTATTGATGCTGTTTTTTTTACCCATGATCATTATGATCATTTGGACTACGGTTCCGTCCAAAAGTTAAAAAACAAAGTGAAGACTTTCTATACCCCATTGGGTGTAGGGGCACATTTAGAAGCCTGGGGAGTGGCAAAAGAAAACATAGTAGAATTAGATTGGTGGGAAGAAGTAAGTTTTGAGGAACTGACTTTTCGTTGTACCCCAGCCCAACATTTTTCTGGTCGGGGTATTTCCGATAGGGCCCAAACGCTATGGTCTTCGTGGATCATCCAATCACCTACCGAAAACCTTTTCTTTAGTGGGGACAGTGGATATGCACCCCATTTCAAAGAAATTGGCGAGAGGTATGGGCCTTTCGATCTGGCTTTACTGGAATGTGGGCAATACAATGAATTATGGCCAACAGTGCATATGTTTCCCGAACAAACGGCAATGGCGGGAGTAGATGTTAATGCTAAAATGATTATGCCGATTCACTGGGGAGCTTTTAAGTTGTCTCACCATACCTGGACAGATCCTGTGGAGCGAGTTTCTCGAAAAGCCAGGGAACTGGGAATCGGTATAATTACACCTAGAATTGGGGAACAGATAGAGTTGGATAGTATGGTTATCAGTGAACCCAATTGGTGGCAACAATAAAAAGCATTTTCATAGTTTTAAGACCCTGGTTTCTGATAGTTCTAAAGTTTGTATAGACTGGTTTTCTAGGGTATTACTACTTAGGGGAAGGTATTTAGCTTAGTTGGGGTTTTTCTAGGAGTTTTGCTAAAAGAAATTATTTGTACCCTTGAATTGGGAACCTCAAAGGGTTATTTTTATATTTTAGCCCGGATTATGCAATAGTGTTCAATGTAATTACATTAAGTAATAGAAGTTCCATTGCATATTCCGAGTTTAGGCACCATTAAATTTAGTAGTAGGGTGTTTTTTTCAATAATTGAGTCCTGTAAATACAAGGACTGGTAAAATTATCAAAAGGCATGATAGGGAGCACTATGGTAGATTATTCTTCATTTAAACATCCAATTACACATATTGAAGACATTCGGACGGCTCCTGAAGTTGCTTCCAAAGAACCTATTTACCATCAATATTATATTTTACCAGAAGACTGTGATGATGGAGATAATGTTGGAAAGGTAAATTTTTTATGGAGTCATCAAAAATTTTTCAATAGAAGGTGGGGAACATCCATTGATGACTCTTCTTATAGTTTCGAAATCAGGTCTGGGAATTCTGATAAGGCTTTTTCCATTTCTTCACAGGGGGAGTTGAAAATAGAAAAGTCTTCGCTTTTTGTTTCAACGAGGTATTTAACGGTAAGGGTAAAATTATTTGAAACCTACTTTGAGGATACCATTTGCAAGGTTTACAGGATTCCTGCTAAAAACTGTGTTTATTTCGACTTTAAGGTAGATGGTAAAGGAGAAGGAACTAGAAATAATCCTTATAAAAGATGGCAGGACCATTTTTATGGAAGTGCCCCAGCAATTGCAACAGGTAAAGCTGGGTATTTTTATTTGTGGAAAAGAGGTCAACGTATTGAAGATTGGACCAAAGTGCAAAATCCCTTGATTGGAGGTAAGAGACCTGCATACCTAACTTTAGGTGCATGGGGTAAAGGCCCAAGGCCGATTATTGACGGTAGTAACAATAAATCTTCTGAGCGATTTTGCGATGTAGGTGATGCCAGATTAAATGGGACATCTGTTACGATGAAAACTAACCCAGAGGGAGTAGCCCATAATATCTGTATTATGGATATTGAAACGGATTTTGATGGAGATGGGCCATGGTATCCTTATCAAGTCGGGATGTATGGTAAGGGAAATAGGTTTATAAGGTTGAAGTGTAGTACAGTACTTACTTGGGAAGATGGTTTTTTCTGGGTTAAAAATCATCCAGGGGCTGAGGATTCAGGGTTTTTGGAAGCCTTGTTTCAGGATATTGAAACATACGATAGTAAACATAGAGCCATTAAGTTTGAGGGAGGGGGGGTAAAAGGTCGAAATTTTCGATGCCATACGTCTATAATAGACTCAGAAACGCCTTTATCAGCTGCTAATGCACCGTTTGTGGATTTAAAATATGCTGATTTGCAATGTTTAGATAATAAAAGAAGCCTAGGAATTCAGATCAGAGCAGAGGCCCATACCTATGAGTGGTTTTACCTTAAAGGATATATGGATGCAATGAACCCATTTCGACATGTATCTCATAATGGCTTAGACGATAGCTTTAGGATTAAAAATTCAGGATTTAAACACATCCTGATAGATGGTTGTACACGGTTTATCTGTCAATCCGTTAACAATGGCCCTACTGATAAAACACCAACAGGTATTTACTTTATCAATATAGATGTAGTAAATTCTTCCAGGGCAAAAGGTGGGCTTACTATCGCTCAGGATGCTACTGACACCATCATTCAAATGTGTAATCTTGGTGATTCTCCTGGAATTGTGGTTTTTCAGGATACTTCTGGCACAGTGATAAGTAACTGTACCGTTCCGGGAAAAATAGATAGAAGGGCAGCTACAACTATTATCAATACTGTATTTGGTAGGTTGGCAGGTTCTGGTGGAGGTGATATTATAACTTCTGTAAGTCCTTTAAAGCCCTCTTATTTTGTAGACATGGCTGGTGGAAATTACCGCCCAGCTCATGGATCCCCATTAATTGGTGCAGCTACACCTATAAAAAACTTCTTTGATCTTGAGGGGAATGAAATACGAAATTTTCCAACCATAGGCTGTTATGAACTTGCCCCTGATGCTCAAGAATGAAGCGGGTGAATAGGAAGATCCTATAATTTTGAGTGAACTCTATTTGTTATCAATAGGCGTACATATTTCAATTAAAATACCATTCAAGTCCCTAAGGTAACCTACTTTTTGCCCCCAAGGCTTTTCTTTGATACCCTCAAATTCTGTGGCTCCTGCATCAATGGCCCTTTGAAAGTCTTCTTCAATGTTCTCGGTCACGAAGGCCATTTCCATGCCTACAGGCTTATCACTTTTGTCCAAAAGGTTAAATCCCTTTTTAAAATTGGCATTGCCTAAGCCTATCGAAGCAAAGGATATGGTGGTTTCACCTGAGATTAATTCGCCGTAGTCATTTTCAGGGGTCACAAATTTCTTTTGGAACCCAAATGCTTTTTCATAGAATGCAATGGTTTCCTGTACATTGTTAACATAAAATATCGTATAGCCGTATTTCATTTTAGTGCTTTTTTTATAAGTTTTATTGCCCAATCATAATGACTGGAAGTATTCGAGATCAGGTAAGCAGCCAGTGAAGTGCTACCGGTCCAATGGTATCTTTTTTTCTCAAATAGCTCTTCATCCGTATGCTTGTCCATTATTTTGTGAATCTCTCCATGAGACTCAAGTAACAAATTGATTGCCTTGGATAGTGGGAGGCCTTTATTCTCGTCTTGAATCTTCCTGTTTAGTTCAGGAAGTGTTTTCCAGGTAAATCCAAGAGAAGGAATAGCAGGATTGTCCCCATTCATTCCTACTTTGTACCATTCTAACATCATCAGGTGCCAAGTGTGTAGATGAGCCAGAACATCTTTAATGTTTCGGTTTAATGTTCCTGCAGGAAATTCCTGAACTGTTTTTTGCTCTGGGTAATTATTTACCATACCAATAAGCTTGTCAAGGTTTTTTTGACTTAAAACTATTAGCTCTTCTTTCGATTTTGGTCTGGGCATAGATTTGTATTTTAAAAGACTTTAAAAATTAAAACAAAAGGCCTCCTCAGGTGTTTTTTCTTTCCAAAATCTGCTTCCATTTTTCTGAAGAAATCTTATTTAATCTTTTAGGCATCTGCCGATTCTGGTAGAGGTTAAGGTAGATTTTATTCTTAAATCTACCAAATCATGTTGAAACATGTCTAAAATAAGGTACAATAAACATTTTTATTGCTTTTTGAGGGGCTTCAGCAAGCATCTTTTTTTTTAGCCTTCTTTTACTATATTTATAACTTATAATATTACTATGTGGAAGAATTTTCGAAATGTATTACAAGGTCTTTTTCTTTTGTGTGGGATGAACTTGTTTACCTATGGGCAGACAGATAGTTTGGCCCTAAAGAATGACTCAATAAACAATGCGAATTTACTCGAATACGATAGAAAATTAGCTGAGGTTGAAAAGGAGAGGCTTGCTGACTCCTTGAAAAAGGCAGAATTAGAAGCCCAGCTATTAAAGCTTAAAACCACAGATAACCTTCAAAAAATAGATTTGATCCAGCAGCTAGAAACGATCAAAGAAAACGAAAAACGGAGAATTGCCAATAAAATCGCCCAAATTGATTCATTAAAAAATACCGCCAAGGGGTATCCAGTATTGGGATTCAAAAATGATACGTTATTCTATATTTACACTAAAATGGGTGCGGCTTCACCTAAAGAAAGAGCGGTAAGTATCAGTAATAAAATTAACCAACTTTACCAAGATGATTTTTTAATCGAGGATTCTATCCGGATTTCAGACACGGAAGAAACTTATGACATTGTTTATAAGGATTTGATCATTGCAAGTGTATCGGAAAATGATGCGCTTTGGTACGGAAAGAGCAAGAAAGAACTGTCTGAAAACTTTCAACAAATAATAAAATCGGCGATTGTCCAAGCCAAAGACGAAAACAGTTGGTTAAAGCTGTTATCAAGGATAGGCTTGGTTTTTTTTGTAATGCTTGTGGCCTGGGTTTTCATTGGGCTTATAGGAAAGGGCTATACGAGGTTGGTAATTAATTTTGATATTAATAAGGAAAAATGGCTTCAAGACTTATCCTATAAGGATTATACCTTTCTTACGGTAGATCAAGAAACCCAAATATTACTTTTCTTAATTAAGGTTTTGCGTTGGTTTGTCTATTTCCTTTTGTTATACATCACCTTGCCTATCATTTTCAGTATTTTTCCATTTTCTCGGGATTGGGCCAATACACTATTTTATCTCATTTGGTCACCATTCAAAGGACTGCTAATATCTATTTGGACATATATTCCCAACCTTTTTAAAATTCTAGTGATTTACTTTGTGATGAAGTATGTCATTAAATTCGTAAAGTACATCTTTCAGGAAATTGAGGCTGAGAAGTTGGTCTTGTCCGATTTTCATTCTGATTGGGCTATGCCGACCTTTAGCATTGTTCAGTTTTTATTGTATGCCTTTATGTTTGTGCTAATTTTCCCTTATTTACCTGGGTCGGAATCTGCTATTTTTAAAGGAGTTTCAGTATTTGTAGGCGTTTTATTCTCTTTAGGTTCATCTTCCGCCATTTCTAATATGGTAGCTGGATTGGTGATTACCTATATGCGACCATTTAAAATTGGAGACCGGATTAAGATTGACAATGTGACTGGGGATATAATTGAAAAAACCTTGTTAGTGACTCGAGTGAGGACCATAAAAAATGAAGTTATCACTATTCCAAACTCCTCAGTGCTTACAGAAAACACCACGAACTATAGTATTGAGGCGAAAGACAAAGGCTTAATCGTAAATACCACGGTGACCATTGGTTATGATGTTCCTTGGCCAAAAGTACATAAGGTGCTTATCGAAGCTGCTAGAAGGACTGACATGATCATGGATGAACCTGCGCCCTATGTTCTGCAAACCAGTTTGGAAGATTTTTATGTCGCCTACCAGATCAACGCTTATACACGTGAGGCAAGCAAGCAGGCACTTATCTATTCTAGCCTTCACCAGAACATTCAGGACGTGTGTAATGAAAGTGATATTGAAATTTTGTCGCCTCATTACAGAGCAGCAAGGGATGGGAACATGACCACCATACCGGCCGATTATTTACCAAAAGATTATAAGGTGCCCCACTTTAATGTTAAGCTTGATAAGGGAAAAGAAGAGCAATAAAAAAATCAGCATGACAGAGAAAGAGAAAATGCTTAATGGAGACCTTTATAATTCCAGAGATCCGGAATTACTGAAAATGTACCATAATGCAAGGAAGCTCATAAAGCAATACAATAACCTTGACTCGGAGGATTTAAAAGAGCGAGAGCAGATTCTGACAGCTTTATTAGCGAAAATTGGTATAGGTGTATGGATTGAGGCGCCCTTTTATTGTGATTACGGCCCTAATATTTCAATTGGTCAAAATACCTTTGTAAACCTAAACTGCATGTTTTTGGACAACAATTACATCACAATTGGAAAGAATGGATTGATTGGCCCTTATGTGCAAATATATACTTCTGTCCACCCTTTGAATGCTTCTGAAAGAATTGTAGATGTAAATAATGGTTCCCGTTATTTAACATCTTCGAAGCCAGTTACCATTGGGGACAATGTATGGATAGGTGGAAATACAGTCATTTTGCCAGGAGTGAAAATTGGGAATAATGTAACCGTAGGATCTGGAAGTGTGGTAACGAAGAATATTCCTGATGATGTTTTGGCATTTGGAAATCCTTGCGCTGTTCGGAAAAACCTTAAACATGACCTGTAAATGGATGGTTATTCAAGCTTGTAAATTCAAGCTTGCCCTGTTAAAAGTATAAATTTAAATCTAAAAACGGATATGTGTTTACCATTGTACAAAGAAATATTGGAATAACAAGCCTTTCAATTCCATGTATTCTATTAAAGCCGGATTATGTAATAGGATTTCTCCGTCCTT
>TARA_R110001599_G_scaffold353579_1_pt1 | contig 36604 bp, 56 predicted proteins | sample TARA_R110001599 | Tara Oceans TARA_R110001599 (sample SAMEA4398360) | marine metagenome | biome: Polar Biome; feature: [MES] marine water layer (ENVO:01000295) within the mesopelagic zone...; material: water (ENVO:00002006), including particulate matter (ENVO:01000060) such... | reverse complement strand
GCCAAGATAATTGTCGTTAACCGGTCACCCTAATTGTCGCCGAACAGGTAGCCGTCTTTCGGGCTGAGCAGGCCTTCCCACGTAAACAGGTGGCAGGTGCCGAACAACTTGTGATCCCGGGCTCGGTTGCTGTTGCGCTTGCGTCTGGGCTTAGCCATCACGCCACCTCACCGATATACCGATCAGCAACCAGAGACATTGCCTCGAAATCGCCGGGCCACTGGATCTCGAACTTCTGGCCAGCGACCACGAAGAACAGTTCGCCGCGCTCTATCACCAGAGAGGCGTTCTCCGGCACTTGCTCCTGGAGCTTTTCCAGCAGCTGCATAACTCCAGTCGACTCCATTGGCTCGGAATCTTGAGCCTCGCCACCGAGACCCGTGCCGGGATAACCGGACAGATCAAGCATTTCGCGGCCAATACTCGTGAGCGCCCACCGTCCCGGGTTGTTCTTGGCAATCATTCCGGCTGTCTTCATGTTCCCCAGGCACAAGCTGAGCTGCTTACGGGTTTCAAACTCGTCAAATTGAGCCAAGAGCTCGTTGGTGTGGGATTCCCCGTGCTGTTTCAGGTGGTGCAGGATCTGCATTTCCTGCACGGCCAGAGATGTCCGGCGATTGTTCATTGCGAAACTTCCTCTTGTCTTTTCCGGGCCAGCATTTTCAGCTTTGCCATGGCGATGAGAGCATCCATGCCGCCTTCCGGCAGAGCGCCCATGGCCATCCATCGGTTGATTACTACGTTCTCTCCCCGGGTAAGAGCGACCAGGTTGGATGGATCCATATTGTTTTGGTCACTATCCCGGAACCTCACAATGCTTCCCTTGGGCAGTGGCCCGTTGTGTTCCTCCCAGACGATGACGTGCACAAACTTCCAGTTCCGGTACCCCCTGCTTTTAGGCGCGTCATTTGTAATCTTCCGCTTGAGGTATCCGTAGCAGTCGATGATCTCGGTACCGACTGGCTGCACGTTGGGAGGAATCTGTCCCGGCTTGAAGCGGGTTTCCGCAGAGCGTCCACCGCTGTTGAAGTGGGTGCCTTTGTTCCAGGGCTCCTGGCCCTTTGAAAACTGCCCGGGCTTTGCACTGGCGATGTAATCCGCACACTTCGAAAGCTGCAGGGTGGTCGCCCGATTCTTGATAGATGCGTATGTGCGCCCCAAAACCTCCCCGATTTTGCGGTTCGAAGTATTCGGATACATATCCCTGAGCCATGCATCCTCAGCGGCGGTCCATTCGCGGGAGTTCTTTCTCACAGCCATGACTCAGCCCTTGTCCTCAAGCAGCCCGGGCATTTTGTGGTGGTGCCCGAACTCGATCTTCATTTTGGTTGCGTCGTATACCAGGCGAGCGTTATAAACGATCTCCTTGCTCACAGTGGTTACGGACTGCGCCCGCTTGATCTCAGTTTCCAGAGCCTCGCCTTTGAGCTCCGGATCGTTCAGCCGCTCCAGCTGGTCAAACAGCGTTTCGTTAAGATTACTCAGACCTTTAGCCATGACATTTGTCCTCCGTGGATTCACGTTCAATTTGCTTCAGCAGCTCATCCGCATTGCGCACAGCCGCTTGATAGGTATTCAGTGGAGCGCTTGCCATCTTCGCCAGACCTGTCAGATCTTTGAGCACCTGGTACAGTTCATCAGCGTGCCGGGCCTTCGCGGTTTCAATAATCAAAGGCAACTTGACGAGCTTGTAGCTCTCAATCTGCTCGTTGACATCAGTACCGAGGGTGCAGGCAGTGAATAGCTCTGTATCTCCTGGCCACCTTAGTCCGAATGCATCAGCCATTGCAGGCCTCCCAACGCTCAGCTCCGAAGTAATCGTCACCGCCTTTGGCCACCCACTCGTTACCAGCCTCATCAACTGCAATGCAGTCAGCCACATAGACTTGTGGGCGTGGGAATTCTTGCGCCCAGCCAGAAATCTTGTCGAAGTAGAAAACGACATATCCGCCCTGGTACCCACGCTCTTTGCGAAACGCATTAGCTTGATCTGTTCTTACCTGGCTCATGCCCGCTCCCCTTTCTTGCGCAGGTAGATCTCTTCCCGATCCACAGAGATCTCCTTGCTTGCGATCACCCCCATACGGACCTGTGCACCGCGGTTATCTATGACCACCACCTTGATGACCTCGCCTGAGCCGGTCTCCATAACCAGAGCCTCACCAGGGCGGCGCGTTAAGATCAGCATTACGCTCTCCCCTGCTCTGGCAGCACCGGTGCGCTGACGGCCCTAACTCGGGCTGGCATGCGAACCACAGCGCTCAAGCTCTCGTTGCGCTTGAACTTGAACCGGTTGTGCTCCGCAAATGTCATGTCGCACCCGATCTGTGCAGCAAACCGCATCAGAGAAATGACCGGGGTATCGTCTGGAAGCTCAATCGTGATAGTTGCCATGGTGGCTCTCCTGCTTATGCGAAAGTGGAACGGATGGGGTTGCGGCCGATACGGCTTGCGGTTACCGGTGGCCGGGAACTGCTAACGGAAGCAGGTCTGCTGCGCATGGCAGGCATGGCGGCCAGAACCAGAAGTGCCCAGGCCAGCATCCGGGCACGGAACAGCCCCTGCATCCAGCCTTGGCTGATGAGGTCTACACGGCTTTGTGCGTGGAATTGGTCTTTGGCTTCATCGAGGTGCCAGTTAACGGTGTCTGGCGATATGCCCAGGTCCCGGGCGATTTCTTTGGCGCTCATGCCTCTGGCCGCCAGCATGACGACCTCTGAACGGCGTGGCGGTAATAGCGTGGTATCCGCCAGCTCTACGATCATTCTTGGATAAGTTGGTTTTTGTCTGCGACCCATGATGTTGTCTCCCTGATCAACGTTATGGGCAAACAATAGCAATAGCTATACATAAGCGTCAATAGCTTTTGCTATATTTTGCTAAACCTTTTTGCGCGCCACCGCAAATTGGTCGGAAACTTGCCCGGTATCCGGCGTTGTGTAAAAATACACACAATGAAAAGCGCAGACATAATCAAACGATTGAAAGCGGAAGGCTGGGTGAAGGTGGGCGGCAAAGGCGACCACGAGAAGTTTAAGCACCCATATAGGCCGGGGCACGTAGTGGTGCCCCACCCGCGCAAGGATATGCCCGTAGGCACTCTGCGCAGCATATACAGACAGGCAGGATGGGACTGGAGGTAAGCATGCTATTCCCCGTATACGTACACCAAGGCGACGACACACACGCCCATGGGGCGGAAGTGCCCGACTTCCCGGGCTGCTTCTCTGCGGCGGATAGCTGGGACGAGCTGGCGGGTAACATTCAGGAAGCGGTAGAGCTGTACTGCGAGGATGAGGATATGGTAGTGCCCGCACCCAGCTCACTGGAAAAGCTGATGGCCAACCCCGATTACCAGGGCGGTATCTGGATGATGGTGGATATAGACACCGGCAAACTGAAAACCAAGTCAGTACGGCTGAATGTCAGCCTGCCAGAAGGATTGCTGCGCCGGATAGATGATGAGGCCAAAAGCCGGCACATGAGCCGGTCTGCGTTCTTGGCCATGTCTGCGCAGCGGGAGCTTGGAGCTTAACGCAATTCACCCGCCAGCTTAATCGCTACAGGGACCAGCTGGCGGAGTATTGCGGGTAAGAAATAGCCCGCTAAGTGGCGGGCGTTCGAAAGAATTAACTGCCGAATCAAGAGACCATTCGGTGCTGGAGCTTCTTCTTTAAGCCCGCAGTTTCGGCTAGGTCCGGAACTATGTCGTTGGCTGCTACCATCAGCCTTTGCACATCACCTTGGGGAATGTCTTTCAGGTGTGAAAATACGACAAGCGAATCAAAATTGTCCTCAAACTGCTGGATGTGCTGCAGAGTTATGGTGGCTAACCTAGCTTTGTCCCTGCCGTTCACGCCGAAAATGAAGAGAGGGCGGCCTCCAGTCTCCACCATGTAGTCAACGACATAGTTTTCAGCTTGCTCTACGTTGGGCACTACGTAATTTTCGCTTAGCCGCTCGCTCGGAACCATTGATATTAGTTTTTCTCTGAGGTCATCGTAAAACGTTGATTCTGTCCTGCTTCTAGTCCAAAGCCCCAGGTCTTCAACGCGAACAATACCCTGAGCCAGCTTGAATAACCCGGCAGCAAGTTGGTCGCTAGGGACATCACAAAATATTTCACCATCGTCTTCAGACAGCCCGGACTCACTGAGTAACGAATAGAAGAGCTTCCCCCGAGCCCCAGCAAGAAGCTTAGAAAGATCATTTTCGTAGCTCAACCGCATTAGAGTGGTTGCAACGTCGGAAATGCGCCAACCTGCAGTCATCGGCTCTACAAACAGAGTCACCATATCCCCATCTCTCCGCTCAAGAGGCAGAGAAACGAGCAAGTGATTCCCTTTGATCGTGGTGCTTACCTCGTTGCAGAGCAACGAGCATATATCTGCCCTTGCTTGCTCAATCCTTTCCATTTTTCTCGCCCTCCGGAAACATCTCAACGGTTTCTGCGAGACCCTTCATTTTAAGTCCGCGTATATTGCAGTCTACCGCCATGGCCTCCACTGCCCCTGCCAGAAATTCATACCTGACAGTCGGGGTTGCATATTTATCGGGTTTGTAGCCGCTGTCAATATACCTTTTCGTGGTTCGATGAACATGACACTGAAAGGCAAACCTTTCATTCTCGATATCATTTTTATGCGCGTGATCACTGCCATTATAGCGGCAAAGGGTTAGGAAGCCCGTATCAGTTTCAATTGACAAACCACATGAAAACGCACTTTCAATGATCGTATTCTGCCGGAAGTAAACTTTGAACTTGTGTGTACCGCAGTCGCTGACAGCGTTGAAGTTGATTTGTTTCGATTTCTTCTGCTCTGACCATCTAGCCTTTGGGTTGGTAATGCGTTTAGGGCAGGCTAGGAGATGCTCAATAACTTCATCGTCTAAAAGGCTGAAATCCATATCTTGTCCATCTCCTACTGATTAATCATCTTGTCATCTCAACACCGACCACCAGAACACCCGCCCTATGATCCGCACGCTGGCGGCCATCTCTTCAGCGGTAACGTCTTCAACAGGATGCTCAGTAGCATTCTGGCTAACTATCTTGATCCCACCGCCTGGGCGGCGGTGCAGGTACTTCACTCGCAGCATTCCGCCGTGGTCAATCGCGTAGATTTCGCCATCTCGAATTGCGGTGTCGCCAGTATTCACGCCTACACAGGTACCGTCTGGCATTACCGGCTCCATGCTGTTGCCACGGACGAACGCACACGCGGCGTTTTCTTTCACTACACCTGCTCTGGCTAACGTGGATTTTGCAAAGCGGAGCTTGGCGCCGTGGTTTTCGATTACCTCTGTCTGGCCAGCGCCCGCTGCCAGCTCCACTTCCCGGAATAACGGCAACTCAACCTCGTCATCATCAAGCGGCGTCTTGCTGTCCCAGGCATCCATGTGGCCGATGAATTCCAGTTCGTCGGCATACTTCCCGTTAAACATATCCTTTACATTTTTGGCTCTACCAGACTTGGAAGCACTGAGGCCGGCCTGAAAATCCGAGCCTTCCGGCAACGGGATCTCTTCGACGTGAGCTTCTCTGGAGCCATCCGGCCGCTCATCGTCTGAAACCAAGTTAAAGCCTGCCCGCTTTTCCCTATCCAAGGCCCCCTCAAGCATACGTAGGCGCCTCTCAATATCCCTGGCTGCTTTTTCCCCAAGGCTTCTATGACCGTTTAGCCATTGCCATACAAGCGAGGGAGACCTGCCTATTGCTCTCGCAAAATCAGCTTGTCGCCCGTTGAACCTCTCATCGATGAGCGCTCTTAGCGCTTTTTCTCTATTCATTCTGACAGTATAGCGCCCGCTAATATCGCATTGGCTATTGACTGAATCTATAGCAAAAGCTACATTCTCAACCATGAAACTTTCCTCGTTCCTTAGCCAATTGCCGCCAGGGGGGCGTTCCGACTTCGCAAAGCACATCGGAATTGCCCCGGCTTACCTGTACCAGATGGAAAAGGGGTTGCGCCCTATTTCGCCTAAGCGGGCGCTGTCTATCTGTGAAGCCACAGACTGGCAAGTAACCCCTCACGAGCTTCGTCCGGATATTTATCCAAACCCAACAGACGGCCTGCCTGCGGAAAAATCCGAGGCGGTTGCCTGATGGTTTCCATTAAACCACTCCACCGCCACACAGATACCGAGTTAACCGGTGGTGGTTATGTGTACAGGGGTTTGTGCAAGCGCGAGCTGCAGCGCAATTAGAAGCAGCCGGTATTGCTGGTAGTGCCGCCGTATGCAACTGGGGGATAGGGCCCCGGTGAAGAACGCCAGCAGCATGGGCCGAAGGATCCCGACCTTTCCGCCCTTGGTGACCATGCCGCTTGGCTCTCGTAAGGAGCCCGTATCTGGATTGGTTCTGTGCCCATAACGCGGGCGTGAATCGAAGGCCACGACGAGCAGAGCCAATCACAGATGCGAAAGCATCACCGCAATGACTTTGCGAACTTGTCGCCCTAGGCCATGGCGTTAAAAGGGCCTGACATTTAAACAAGGGAGGCCAGATATGAATCAAAACCAATCAGAGGGTGCGGGTGATCCGCTGTTCGACGCTACCAAGGCATTCGTTATAGAAGAGCAGCGGGTTTCGATCAGCATGATTCAGCGCAAGCACAAGATCGGGTACATGCGGGCGAACAACCTAGTTAATGCATTAGAAGAGCAGAAGGTTGTATCAAGCCCAACCCACAACGGGCGAAGAGCGGTTCTTGTTTCGAAGAGCCAGTAACAAAACATAAAACGTGACATGTCACGAAATGCAGATTTAAACGGGGTCGGGAAATGCGGAAGAAGTGGCAAGTGATGCTGCCTTGGCCAGCGCGGGAACTCAGTCCCAATGCCAGAGGGCACTGGGCAAAGAAGTCCACGGTAGCGAAGCGGTACCGGCACACCTGCAAAATCAAAACGCTTCAGGCGATTCAAGAGGGTGGCTGGGATGTGCAGGCGGCGCGTGACTTGGCTGAGGCCGGCGGATACCTGCACTTGTTCATTGATTTCTACCCGCCGGATCGCCGCCACCGGGATGACGACAACGTAATCGCATCGTTCAAAAGCGGGCGTGATGGGCTGGCGGACGCACTGAAGATTGATGACAGCCGGTTTCGAACCCACCCGTTTCTTGAGCGTGATAAGCCAGTTAAAGGCGGTGGCGTGTGGGTAACGGTAACAGGCCACCTTCCAAGAGACGGAGATACCGCATGAAAACCAACCCGGAAACCATGAGCTGGACAGCGCCCACGACCAACGTGGACGGAACCGATATTACCTACGCCATGGAGTACGAGGTGGGGCTACAGGAATCCGGCGTATTCACTCCCCTGATGACGATCCCGGGCCAGCTGCAGGATGGCGGTCGCTATACAGCTCCGATTGCTGATCTGGCTCTGGACTATGGGGAGCATTCGATTGCGCTGAGAACGTTCGCTAAGGAAGACCCCGCTCGAAAATCTGCCTGGTCTGAGTCTGTGGAGTTTGTGTTGAGCGCGGAGATCCCGAGCGCCCCTTTGGATTTGCGGGTTACCTGAAGCGCTTTTGGCGCTGGTTGGTAGCCCGGTTTTGAGAAGTGGAAACCCAGAAACGAAAAACCCCGGCTCAAACGCTGCGGAAACAGCTCGCCGGGGAATCAATCGAGGTAGTAATTATGACTGATCTGATGTTAAGCGGCAACAACGGCAATCCGACTATGACAAGTCGAGAGATCGCCGATCTCACCGGGAAGCGCCATCCAGACGTGAAGCGCGACATCATCAAGATGCTGAATGAGCTTGGTAAAGATGTGCGCAGCTTTGCTCACATCTATTTTGACAGCATGAACCGTGAACAGTGGGAGTTTGTTCTTGATCGATACCACACCGAGGTCCTGATTACTGGTTACGACATTCAGCGCCGGGCAGCGGTTATTGATCGATGGTTCCAGCTTGAGGCTGGCGACTCTGTTCCCCGCTTTGATGTGCCTAAAACATATTCCGGAGCTCTCCGGCTCGCAGCTGACGCTATTGAGAAGAACCAACTGCTAGAAGAGACAGCCAAAGAGCAGGCGTTTCAGATCAAGTCTCTACAGAACCTGTTTGAAGGCGGCATTACCCCTTTCGAATTCGCTAAGCGCTTGAACGGCGTGAATTGCCAGAAGGTTAACGGTGCGCTTGAGGGTCGAGGCTGGCTGTACAAGGACCCTGTTGGCAGCTGGCGGGCGTCTAGCAAGGCGAGAGACTTGTACCTGACAGAGCGTACCGCTCGTGTGGAGCGCTCCAGTGGGCAGGCAATGATTACCGCCACTCCTATCCTCCTACAACGAGGGGCCGCCCTTCTGCACAAGCTGTACCTCCATGAGCAGCTACCCATGAAGATGACCTGGGATGGCACGTTCACTCACCAGAAAACAGGGAGTGACGCCAAGTGACCGCTCAAATCATTCAACTACCGCAAGCGAGACCGAAAGTGTCGGACGATAAACCCGCGCTGGCGGACGGCTACTGCAGAGTGGTTAACGCGCTGGCAGAAGGCCTTGCAAGCCACCCCCTTACCTCTGTGCAGCAACGCATTGTGTGGGCTGTGGTGCGCATGACATACGGCTGGAACAAGGCCAAAGACCGCATTGCTGCCAGTCAGCTGGCGGAGATTACGGGTATGCGCCGCCAGCATTGCTCAACAGCTCTCAACGAACTCATTGATGCCGGTGTAATTGTCCGTGAAGGTGGGAGCCGGTCAGCGATCAAAATCAACACGAATATCGACGAGTGGGAGTTCAAAGAGAAGGCTACAAAAGGGCTCATAAATGAGCGAGTGAACAGTAATTCGAAATTGTGTTCACTGAACAGTAATTCTGTTCACTCAACGAACAGTAATTCTGTTCACACCAAAGACAGGAAAGACATATATCGGAAGACTACGTCTTCCTCGTCCTCGCCAAGCGAGAACCAGCCAGCCGCTCAGGAATCAAAATCCGACAAGCCAAAGGCCTGCCCGTACCAGAAGATCATCGACCTGTATCACGAGATCCTGCCCCAGCTGGCGGAAGTGCAAGTTCTCAACGACAAGCGCAAAAGCCAGATCAAGGCTCGGTGGCAACAGCGTGTTGGTCGCAATGGTCAGCGCAGATGCGACAACTTGGAGTTCTGGGAGAAGTATTTCACCTACGTGAGCACCTGCCCGTTCCTGGTTGGCCAGGGTAAGCCCTCTGGTGACCGCCCTGTGTTCTTCGCGGACCTGGAGTGGCTGACCAACGCCAGCAACTTTGCCAAGGTCATCGAGGGCCGTTACGCCCCAGAGCGGGGTGAGTCATGAGCTTCGACGTATACGAATCCGCCGTACTGAGCCTGACCCTTCGCGCCGACTACGCTGCTCAGGTGTTCGATCGCATCCAGCCATCGGATTTTAGTGCCCAGCTGCAGCCCTACGCTGAGATCGTGTTTGAGCTTCTGCAAGAGAACAAGCCGGTTGACCTGCTTACCGTGGCCGATCGGATGGAAGCCCAGGGCATCGAGCATGCCGGCGAGATGCTGGCCCAGATCATCGAGCAAAGCGGAAAGCCAAGCATTGAGAACCTGCCGGCCTACTGCGACATCCTGAGCAATCGGGGCCTCAAGCGCAGTCTCTACGCCGCGTCACTGTCCGCCAGGCAGATCCTGAACGATGAATCAGACCCTCAGGCAGCCCACGAGAAGATTCTGGCTCAGTTCGAGTCTGTACAGACCAAAAAGGCGGATGACTCGCTGTGGGATATGACCCGTGCATCCCGTGAGTTTATCGAGGAAATGCAGCGCCGAAACGATGCTGGGGGTGAACTGATTGGGCTTTCCACCGGCTTCCCGCACCTGGACAACCGGATCAACGGAATGCGCGGAGGTGACTTGGTGATCGTGGCTGGCCGGCCGTCCATGGGAAAGTCGACGTTTGCCATGAACCTGGTGGAGCAAAGCGCTGTTCGCGACAACGTATCAACCTTGGTTTTCTCGATGGAGATGAGCGCGCCCCAGTTGCTGGAAAAGATGACCGCATCACTCGGTGGCATTGACCTGAATTCGTTGCGCCGCGGCGCCCTGACGGACGAGCAGTGGTCCAAGTTCACCGGTGCCAGCCAGCTCATCCGAGGCGCAAACCTGCACATCGATGACCGCGGTGGTTTGTCCATTGCCCAGATGCGAGCCAGGGCCCACGAGATCAAGCGCCGCACTGGCAGCCTGGGCCTCATCATGGTGGATTACCTGCAGCTTATGCAGGCGAAGGCAGAGAACCGCACCAACGAGATCACCAAGATATCCGGTGGCCTTAAAGCCATGGCCAAGGAGTTCAGGTGCCCGGTTATAGCCCTTTCCCAGCTCAGCAGAGCAGTTGAATCCCGCAACCCACCCCGGCCAATGATGAGCGACCTGAGAGAGTCCGGCGCCATTGAGCAGGATGCAGACATCATCATCTTCCCGTATCGGCAGGGCTACTACGACAACCCGGACGATCCAGACCCGCTGACTGAAATCATCTTTGGAAAGATCCGCATGGGTGAGCGCGGCAGCGAGTGCCTGGAGTTCCAGGGCCACTACTCACGATTCAAGAACATGGATCACCGCGTTGACTTCGCAGCCATTCGAGCCCGTGCAGAGCAGGAAGAGCGTGACCAGTACAAAAAGCGGCCAAGAAAGGGGGCTATGGAGCTATGACCGATTACCAGAAACAAGCCAGAGCCAAAGAGGCTGCGCAGGAATACATGCTTGGCGTAAAGCTCCGCCGAGACTCAAGCCAGACGACAGACAAGTCGCTTGCTGAAAAGTTTGGGTGCAGCCAGTGGACAATCAACAGGGTTAAGAACGGCCTACCGACCGATGTACTTGATGAGGAGGACAAGTCTCTTATTCGACAACTCGTTGCAGACAAGGCAGCGGCGGACAAAAGGCTACCGATGCTCAACAAGGACTATCTGATGTACAAGCACCAGGTAAGCCGAGAGGCAATTGATTTGCAGCTGGAGTTGCTGGGGTTTGTGAAACCGAGGGCCAAAAGCACGGAGACAGCCACAGCATGAAGAAGCGTTCAGGGCCTGATTTCAAGCGCCAGCGCCGCCCTATTACAGATTGTCCGGCATGCAAAGGAAAGGGAACTGTGAAGCCTATGTTTTATGAGCTTGCCTGCGATAACTGCGACGCATCAGGCCTTGTCTACAAAGACACTGGTGGTTTGGTGCCAGATAAAGAGGCAAAGGCCCAGTTGCGGCTGCTCTTGGAAGACTGCAAGCAGGAGCTGGCGGAGATGAGAGCACGGCTGATGAACCTAACAGGTAGTGAAAGGGCCAATAGTCACGGCGTTGGCGGCTCACACTATCGGGGAGATTGATGTGCTAACTCGAAAGACTGCACTGCGCAGCAAGACTCAACTAAAGACACGAGCGCCCATGAAGTCCGCCAGCCCGGGGAAGTTGCCGGGGAAGTTGCCGGGGAAGTCAAAACTGAAGCCGTCATCCACAAAGACCAGCAAGATCCGCCAGAGCGCCAAGGGTGAACAATGCCTGGTTCGTGTTCCCGGAGTATGCAACGGGAACTCAGCAACCACCGTGCTGGCGCACCTGAACGGCGCCGGCGTTGGCTATAAGCATGGCGACCACAAAGCGGCCTATGCCTGCTCTGCATGCCATAGCTGGCTGGATGGCGGGTATGTGCAGAGCGGATATGGCCGGACAACTCGTGATTTATGGCACCTGGAAAGCGTTATTCGCACACAGGACAGGCTTATTGAGAAGGGATTCATTCAGGTCATTGGTTCAGCGTGAGACCTGAGCACGTAGCCGCCAATCGGCTGATCGATATCGCCCTAACCGGTGATCGAGATGCGTATCGGGCAGAGCTTGACCGGATCAAGACTGAAGCCGGCGATGAGAATTATTACAACATTGTGCGCCTAGCAAACATGCAGTACCGAATGCAAGTGAAAGACTGCAGGTATACCAGCTGGCGGGCTGACTGGGTAAACGATAAGCGGGGTGAAGATGAGCGCAACAAAGGCAGCATATCTGATGGCAAGACTGACGACAAAAGGGCTGATGCCTGATGCGATATTCGGCGGGACGCCTGAATTAAGCCGTACCGACATCGCAGCAGCTTGCACGAAGCTGCAGCCGCTCCACTTCCATTTGATCATGGCGAAGTATTGCGACGATGCGCACAGCGCTATTCAGGCCCTTGGGGAGCTTCAGGAGGAAATGTGTTACCGGCATACCCTGTGGGCTGGCATGGAGCCGATACGCCGAAGCTACGTTGCCGCCGCAATGATCGAAGAGTTCGTTGGCGAGAAGAAGTGCCGTAAGTGTAAAGGCACTGCCGAAATGCGGGAAGACAGCGTTGTGAAAGATTGTAGTTCGTGCGGCGGTACCGGCAAGATGACAATATCAGCGACATCTAGAGCGAGAGCCTGCGAGATCCCGGAGTCTACCTTTCGGAGCCAAAAGGTGATGGAGCCGTTCCAGGAAATGATGACACATCTGTCCGATATTGAGGTATCCGCACTTGAGAGGATAAGTCGGAAGGCTTCATAATTGTTAGACAGATAGATTGTTGACATCTTGCGCGTTAAATGGTCATATATTCCCAGTCTCGAAAACCTCCCCAAAAACCGCCCTCACCTCAGAGTTGGCGGTTTTTTTGTGCGTGAATACAACGTGCGGGCACGCAAAATAGGCTGCTAGCAACGCAGTTAATCATTCCTATATCCGCTCCGGTGAGGCTGGCGCCCTCCTTGAACTCAGCAAGCCCTAAACGACACATGCAGTCCGACCCCGGCGGTTACAGCGCCGCACCTCTGCCAGCCTCGTGCTGGCTTTTTTATATACGGAGCCCTTCATGAACTGGCAGAACTATCCGAACTTCAGTGAGGCAGAGTTTCGCTGCAAGCACACGGGCAAGCTGGCTATGGATGAAGGCTTTATGGGCCGCCTGCAAGCACTGCGAACAGACTATGGCAAGCCCTTGCCAATCAGCAGCGGATACCGGCACGAAACGCACCCGATTGAAGCTGCAAAGGAAGGCGGCCCCGGCCCACATACTACCGGGCGTGCCTGCGATATAAAGATCATGGGCGGCAATGCGCTCACTCTGATAGCGCTGGCCGTGAAACACGGCTTCACAGGGGTTGGCGTAAGACAAAAAGGCTCAAAGCGGTTTCTTCACATCGATGACTTGCCGCACGAATTCAAACGCCCACGCCCGTGGGTGTGGAGCTACTAAGCCGCCACGATGACTAGAGACAACATAATGCCCTGGAACGCACTCACCAACTTAGCAGACGGTAACGGCTTCTGGGCCTTCCTTGGCGCAGTCTTCACGGCGGCATGTTTTGCGGCAGTCGGGTTTGTGAAGATCCTTTTTCTTAGAAAAACCTCTCGCGACACCGATCTGGCAGAGCGCGAAAACATGCTGGTGAATCATCTGGCCGCCGAGATTTCGCGGCTAAATGGCCTGGTTTTGAACCTGGACACGATGATGAAAATGCAGTCCAGCGAGCATCGAGAGGCGTTACTGGCAGAGCGCGAAGAATGCAACGTAAGAATGATCGGCATGCAGGGCGAGATCGATATCTTAAAGCGGCGAATGACTGAAGAAGAATCGCGCTGAATTAACGCCTACGACTGAGCATCTGCCCCTCCCTGAATTCGATCAACACAGTCCAACTACCGGAGACTACCGTGAAAAGACACGCGCAGGCGTTTTTTATTATGTTTATGGCCTTGGCAATCGCTGCTTGCGCCATGGCCCCGCAGACCCCAAAGCAAACAATGGCGGCTACTTACGTGGCCATTGAATCTATGGCAGATACGGCACTCATCGCCTACCAGGCAGGCGAGATCGACCGCGCCATAACCACGAAGATCTATCAAAAGCTTCAGGAAGCGAAAGGCTATGTCGATCTGACGGCCATGGTCGGTAAAGGCGAGCTTACAGACACGGACGTAGGCCGAATAGAGCAGGCCCGGAATATCCTTCTGGAAATCGAAAAACTTCTACAGGAGAAAGCCAATGAGTAGCACCGCCAGCACCCTTATCGTTATTTCTCGCGCTGTGAGCCTATTAAACGCCGCCCTGCTTCTGGCGGGGAACAGCGAGAAGTACCGGGCATTGATCGCAAGCGCAGTGTCGGAAGGCCGGGACATTACCGATGATGAACTGGCGCAGCTTGGAGCGGACGCGCAAGACGCAATCGACAAGCTGGCACCGTAACCAGTCAGCAAAGAGGGTTAAGCGATGGGTGCAACGGTGGAGTTGAGCGCGCTGCCCGCGTTCTCAGCGCTCGTGAAGGAGCATATCGGGGGCGATACGTGGAGGCTCACTGAGCGCCTTTCATACTCCCATCGTAGCGGCCGGGCGATCGTCATACCGGAAGGCTTTGTATGCGACGGGGACAGTGTCCCACGCATACCCTTCATTTACGCACTGTACAAGGGTAGAGCAATTCAAGCCGCGTGGGTGCATGACTACTTGTACCGAGAGCAGCGCGGGAAGGATTTTGCAGACTTGATGTTCCTCGATGCGATGGAAGATCAAGGGTTGCCTGCCCGCATCCGTTATCCAATTTACTGGGGGCCGGCATTATTCGGGGATCGTAGTTACAGCAAGTACAAATCAAAGGGAAACTAGATGAAAACGTACATTATTGCGTTGATTTTCGTAGTGCTTGCTCATTCGGCCTACGCTGCCACGGCCACGTCTACGTTGAGCTGGACTGCCCCGGACGCCCGGGAAGATGATACCCCGCTGCGCTTGGAGGAGATTGGTGAGTATCGTATCTTCTATGCCGTGGACGCTGAGCCTACGACCAATGACACCTACGTTTCGGCTACCGGGGCGGAGACTGGGCAGGTCGTAACTCTGGAGCTTACACCAAGAGTAGAGCCTTACGTGGTCAGCTTCGCGGTGATGGTTGTGGATAAGGCGGGGCGGCAGTCAGCACTCTCGGAGGTTGTGAGCAAGAAGTTCGAGGTCGAAAGTACGGCGAACCCAAGCCCACCTACGAATATCCAGTTCACGTTCGCGTGCAGCGAGGGTGCAGGCTGTACCATTACCGAAGTTACAGCCGTTCAGTAATGGCAAACCTAGCCGAGCTTTTAACCCAGGCAAGCCCAGACGATGCAACGGCGCTCACTCAGGCGCGCGCATATACCGAGCAAGTCCTAAAGAACGAATCTGACCGCATGATCACCGAGCGCCGGATGATTGACCTACTGGGGTTCACGGCCGGCGATATTGCGATGACCGCGATTGAGAATGCGCCGACGACAATCATTCCCGCACGCATTAAAACGTGGTTCAAACCCTCTGAGTTGGGGGTTGATATTGCGGCCCCATACGGCCTTGAATTAGTACGCTTGATGATCCAATACAACACGGTGACTCAGGCTCAAGCCGACAAGCTGACAGGTTATGCGTACCGAACCGAAAAGCCATTTGAGTTTGTTACTCTACACGACATAAAGCTGGCCCGTGAAAACTGCCCGACTAAACCGGTCACTCAGGTTAACGGCTGGGTTGTGATTGAGACAACCGCAGTGACTGAAAACCACAACCCAAGGCTTCTGGTTGACAATCAAAGAACTGGAAAGCGGATAAGGATAAATAACTTCATAAGCGTGTCCGCTATCGGTAAATATGATGCTCAGGTGCCGGCAGAGTGGAGAAATTCAGACCTCTTTGTGGATGATGCTTACGGGGCATTGTAATGGCCTATTTACTCCAGAACGTAGACGCTGACGCTTATGTAAGTATTTCTAGTATCACCATCGGTGGAACTCAAGGCGACTACTTTGAGTTCTCTGGTAACGGTTTGGCAGGCAACACAGATGGTTCTTTCAGGCTGGCAGGCAGAGCCTCTGGTTTTACGGACAGGATCGCCCTGAATGCAAGTGGTGTCGCTGTTGCCTTTAGTAGTACGAACGTATCAAATACATTTTCGACTGGCTACACGCAGCCTGCCGTGGGTGTAGATTTTGTATGCAGGCTTGAAAAAGTAGCGTTTAACATGTGGGAAGCGCTTCTGGACGGGGTAAGTCTAGGCACATTCCAAACAACAAACACTATAACAATTGATCAGTTTTTTAGACTGGCAACATCAACAACCGCCTGCTTCCTTAGTCAGACTTACAAAATCACCGTAAGCGAGGCAGGAACCGTAAGGGTTTGGGACGCAGACCTATCCGGTGGCACTGGGTCAATCCTACCTACCAGTGACGCCGTTAACCAAGGTACCCTGACTAACTTCCCTATAAACGACAGCCAGTGGGTACTTTATGGGGCTACACCAACCACATCCGTTAATACGACCGACAGCGCAAACAGTGCAGATACCTGGTCAGCGACGTGCAGTGCAGCGGTATCTATAACCAGTTCCGCGTTGGCGTCCGACAGTCTGGCCGCAATAGCCGCTGTTAACGCGTCAATAATTTCATCTGCTCAAGCTTCAGACACATCAGGTGATGTGCCGGCCGCAATTGTATCGTTTGATTCTGCAGCTACGGGCAATATCACTGTCGATGCGATTGCATCTGCTGCCGCTGCGATCAGTGCCGGCGCCGCAGCCAGTGAGTCGTGGTCTGTCCAGGCCCAGGTAGTGGTAAACCTTCTACAAAGCGCCGCGGCTACAGACAAAATCCGAAGGGCAACTGATAGCGCGGTCAGCGCGGCGACAAGCGAAAGCTCCCAGGCGTCTGATCAGTTTCTTGCAGCCGTCAGCACAATTGCAACGTTAAGCGATACCGCATCATCTTCGGACGCGTTCATTGCCGTGGTGGCTCAGGTAGCCAGCATTGCATTAGGCGCTGGAGCGAGCGATTCGTTCAACGTTAATTTTGGATTTACCGGAGCCATCCAGTCAGGGGCCATCTCAAGCGACGCATTGTATCTGCTGGCTTCAATGAGCGCGTCTCTGTCAGAGGTCTGCGCCGCTTCCGATCTGATGAATGCCCGGGCCGATGTAGCAGTCAGCATGTCATCCGGCGCCGGCGCAAGCAGCCGCTTTGAAATAGTAAGCGCAGGTATCCGGTATCTCGTTATGGGCGCAATCACTCTTCGATCAGCTCTCAACTATTCCGTAACCACAAAACCCGCCCTCTCCCAATCTGTGAATATCAAGCCAGGAAACTGACATGAAAGATGCAAGTAAAGCACAAGACCGCATGCAAGCAGCGGGGTCCGCCCCTGTCTCAATGAAACTTGGCTCAGCCATGGCAATGGGTAAATGGAAAGCGGAAGTGCGCGACCCCGACGGCAATCTGCTGCAAACGTTGGATTGGCAGAATCTGATTGTTGACACGGGTTTGGATCAACTATTGGGTACCGGGTTGGCCGGGGCTGGACCGTGGTATATCGGGCTCACTGACGGCACGCCAACGGTGGCTGCAGCTGACACAATGGCGTTACATGCTGGGTGGGTTGAGGTAGCTGGGTATGATGAGACAGCGCGCCAAGCATGGACGCCTGGAACGGTAGCCTCTCAGACGGTCAACAACAACGCTGTTCCTGCCGTGTTCACAATCACAAGTAACAGCACCACCATCGGCGGGGCTTTCCTGTCTGACAGCTCCACAAAGAGCGGCACAACCGGTTTGCTTTTCGCTGTCGGTGCTTTCGTGCAAACAGATGTGGTTCTTTCTGCCGGCGCAACGATCACAGTGACAGCCGAGTTCACGCAGGTAGCGGTGTAGCGTGCGCATTTACTACCGGGAAAACAGCACAGTCATAGAGCTGCCCGAACTAAAGGATGACACGGGCAGCATTGTAACTACTGCGACGGTGGAGGCAACGCTTACGCTGGAAGACGGCACCGCGGTGCCAGGTGTGACAAACCCGGTAACCCTCTCCCCCGCAGGCTCCGGGCGTTACATTGGCATGGTTCCGCCAATCGATCTTCCAGATGGCTCTCCCATAGTCGTTGAAGTTGTGTCTCTGTATTCAGGGGTCAAAGCAACGAGCCGGGAGACGATGGTGATTAAGGATCGGACGTTCAATAAGGTGCCGGTGTGATGCTGAGCGACCGCTTCAGGCGGATGCGCCCGCAGCCTGGCCTCAAAAATCCGGGGCCCCTGGCACTGCGGCCAGCCCGCGGGGCCGGGGCAACCACGCGGTTTTCGAGAAATTTTTGGCCCTGTATGGCGCCTCACCAAGTCATATAAATAACTTCAATTAAAACAGTCGGTTGAGATTGCGACATCTGGTCAGAGATCAAAACAAAGCGAGTCTGATGTGGCCACAGAAGTCAACAGCATTGCTGATGCTTATAACTGGTCAATAAGTCAGTTCGCTCGCGCCTTCGGAATGGATCGAAAAACGATCACCCGGCGCATCGAGGAAGCCGGCATAAGTCCGGCTGGGAAAAAGAACGGCTACCCAACATACGCACTCAGGGAAGGTGCCAGGGCAATCTACTCAGAGCAGGCATTCTTCAACCCTGACCATGATCCCGCCAAGCTCCCGCCCTCGGATCGTAAGGCTTGGTATCAGTCAGAGAACGAGAGGGTAAAGCTCGAGGTACAGCTCCGCTCCCTGCTCTGCTCAAACGAAGTTCACCGCGAGATGAGCCAGTTAGCCAAAGCGGTAACCACCACACTCGATAGCCTCCCGGATATTCTTGAGCGCGACTGCGATCTTTCACCAGAAGCGATACTGAGAGTTCAGGACAGCGTTGATGCGCTGCGGGATCAAATGTATTTGCGCATCATGCAGGAAGACGAATAGTGAGCTCTCTGGCGTGTGCCGCACAGATCAAGCGGGAGGTGGCTGAGCTTATCAAGCCCCCGCGTCGAATAAAGGTTAGCGATGCGGTAGAAGAATCCATGATGGTCGTGGATGGTGGCGGGAAGATATCCCCGTTCAGGAAAGACCTGACCCCGTACATGAACCGCCCAATGGACTGTCTTTCGAGCCGGATCTATGACGCGGTAATCTTTGTTGGCCCGGCTCGGTCCGGGAAAACGAACTGCTTGCTCGATGGCTGGGTGGCTTACGTCATCACCTGCGACCCGGGCGATATGCTCATCGTCCAGATCAGCGAAGACAAGGCGGGCGAGTACAGCAAGAAGCGCATAGACAGAATGCTGCGCAACTCTCCAAAGCTTGCGCCGTTGATGAGCCCTCACGGTCACGACAACAACATCCACGACAAGATGTTCCGTGCCGGCAATTACCTGGGCATCAAGTGGCCAACGGTCAACGTGCTCTCAAGTTCTGATTACCGGTTTGTGGCGCTGACGGATTACGACCGGCTGAGCGAGGACCTGAACGGCGAAGGCGACCCGTTCAGCCTGGCATCAAAACGGACACAGACATTCATGTCTTCTGGCCTGACGTTGGTGGAAACATCACCGGGCTGGGAGATAACAGATCCGGACTGGAAGCCAAACGCCAACTTCCCTCACGCGGCACCGCCTACCAAGGGCGCACTGGCCCTTTACAACCTGGGCACCAGAGAGCGCTTTTACTGGCAGTGTGAGAATTGTGCTGAGTGGTATCAGCCCGTACTTGAAAACTTCAAATTGGAGCTTGGTAGCCCGGCGTGCCCAGACTGCGGGCACTCCGCAAAAAACAAGCGAAAGCTGAACTCAACCGGCGATTGGGTTCCGGAAGGTTGCCACCTGACGCCTGATGGCGAACTGGTCGGCGAGCCTCGGAAGAGCCGGATCGCATCGTTCTGGATGGAAGGCCCGGCGGCCACGTTCCAGACATGGGAAAGTCTGACCGAAAAGCTGCGCCAGGCAGAAGAGGTTTACGCGCAAACCGGATCTCAGGAAAAGCTGAAGACCACAATAAATACCGACTGGGGCCGCCCTTACAAGTACCGGAAAGCCGAGAACGTACGAAGCCTTGAGGTTATCCAGCAGCGCTCTGAAAGCCTTGGCGACAGAGTAGTGCCTGAAGGTGTCCGATGCCTGTTTGCGTCGGTGGACGTTCAGGCCGGAAAGAAGCGCCGATTCGTTATTCAGGTTGTTGGCTACGGCGAGCATGGCGAACGCTGGCTGATAGATCGTTTTGCGCTGCGAAAATCTGAGCGAAAAAACGAAGATGGCGAGAGCCTAAGGATTGATCCAGCCGGCCACACGGAAGACTGGGACATGCTCATAAATTTTGCGATTTCGCGCAAGTATCCGCTGGCGGACAACAGCGGGCGCGAGATGCCGGTGTTAATGACCGCTATTGATACCGGCGGCGAGGCTGGCGTAACAGAAAACGCCTATCAGTTTTATCGGAAGTTGAAGCGGCTTGGCCTTCACAGGAAGACGATGCTGGTTAAGGGCGGAAGCACAATCAACGCTCCCAGAATGCGCGAGTCATTCCCCGACAGCACGGGCCGTAAGGATCGCCACGCCAGCAGCAAGGGCGATATCCCGCTTTACGTGCTCAACACAAACTTAATCAAAGACACCATCTCGAACCGCCTTGAGCGGGAAGAGCCGGGACCCGGATATATTCATTTCCCAAACTGGCTTGGCGAATGGTTCTACGAAGAACTTACCTACGAGCAGCGCAACCCACAAGGTCGCTGGGAGAAGCCGGGCAAAAGCAACAACGAAGCCTTTGACCTGTTTGTTTACATCGATGTGGCTGCAACGAAAAAAGGCTACGACAAGATCAATTGGCAGGCTCCCCCACCCTGGGCTCGACCATGGGACACCAACACAGAGATTCAATCTGACGGAAGATCGTCTGATTCGAAGAAGTCCACCGCACTGCCCGCGTCACGACAGCGCCGGCGGTCTCGATTCAGGTTCCAAGGCTGATGGCATTTACTCAAGACGACATCGAAGCGATCGATGAGGCGATTGCCACTGGCGTGCTGGAAGTTCAGTTCGCGGACGGAAAGCGCACCCGGTACCGATCCATTAACGAGCTGGAGCGAGCGAAATACCACATCGAGGGCGAGATCACCAAAGCGCTCGGTAAGCGCCCACGCCGCGGCGTACGCATGAACGTCACCAAGGGGCTCTGATATGGGTAAGCCGAGAATCAGAGTTCAGTCTGGCCAGGTTATGAACACCAGGGCTCAGGCTTACGAAGGTGCCACTCATGGCCGCCGAGCCACCGGCTGGAACGCTCCGACCTCAGGGCCCAACCGGGCGTTAAATGGCTCACTGAGCACGCTGAGAAACCGTGCTCGCCAGAGCTTCCGAAACAACGCATGGATCGAGCGGGCGATCACTCGCAACGTGGTCAACGAAGTCGGCACCGGTATCACGCCGATATTTGAATCAAGCCAGACAGTGTTCAATGACTCCATGGCCAAGCTCTGGCTTCCATGGACCGGGATGTCAGCACCGGACGGCGCGCTGGATTTTTACGGCCAACTTGCCCAGGCCGTTCGTTGCCGTCGCACATCAGGCGAGGTGTTCATTCGTTTGCGCTCCCGCCCCGCATCTTTCGGAATGACGGTTCCCGTGCAGCTCCAGATCATTGAGCCAGATCACGTACCTGAAACGCTGAATCAGGATCTCAGGAACGGTAACCGGATTATCGCCGGCAAGGAGTACAACAAGCGAGGTCAGTTCGTCGCTGTCTGGATGTATCCGGAGCACCCACAAGACGCGGGCATGATGACATTGAATCGGCTCATTCGGATCCGGGCCAGCCAGGTAATCCACCACTATTTACCGCTCAGGCCTGGCCAGGCACGCGGGGAGCCGGACATTGTCCAGTCTCTGCTGCGCGCCAAAACCTACGACAGCTATGAAGACAGCGAGCTTGTACGCAAAGAGACCCGGGCGCCGTTCACCGGTTTCCTGGCAAAGGATTACACGAACGACCAGGACTGGAACTTTGATCCAATCACAGGCGAGCCGGTAGCAGATGACGATCCTCTGCCCGAGGTCAACGCCCAGCCCGGCACCATTCTGACCGGTGCAGCTGGCGAGAAGATGACGCTCTTTGATGGAGATAACACGGGCTCCGGGTACAGCGATTTCCAGCGGCAGCAGCTGCTGTCCATCGCGGGCGGCGCGAAGTCGCTTTACGAACTGGTCACCGGTGACTGGTCAAACATCAATGACCGCACCTACCGGGCCATGATCACCGAATACCGCCGCGAGATAGAAACGGCACAGGACCACCTGACCATTCATCAGATCTGCGAAAGAGTCGGCTTCTGGTTCACCGATGCGGCTGTTCTCTCTGGAGCAATTCGCGCTCCTGGTTATGCCGACAATTACGACGACTACAACCGCCGTGATTGGCGCACGCAGCGCTGGCCACATATTCACCCAACCCAAGATGTGGCAGCGACGGTTAAAGAAATTGAGAACGATCTTGAAAGCCTGGATGCAGCTGTAGCCAAGCGCGGATATCGCGCTACCGATGTTCAGCAGGCCAACGTCACAGCCAAAAAACGCAAAGCCGATATGCTCGCCAAAGCGGGCATCACCGAAGAGGAATAAACCATGCCATGGTTCACAGCAGAGGCTTCCGGAGATCGGACGGCCCAGGTAATTATTGACCGAGCGATCGGTTCCGATTGGGCGCCAGATTGGATATCAGATTTTACTGGCGAGAAGCCCGCCCGGGAATTCATTGAAGCGGTGGAAGCATTGGGCGAGCTGGATCGCATTGATCTGGAGATCAACAGCCCTGGTGGCGATGTAGCCTCTGGCGTCCGGATCATGAACTATCTCAAAAACCATAGCGCAGAGGTACACGTTAAGGTCACCGGGATGGCGGCCAGTATCGCCACCATCATCATGCTGGCGGGAGATACCCGCACGATGGGAATTGGAACCAGCGTCATGACCCATCGCGCATCCACTCTGATGATCGGCTTCTACAGCGCCAAGGAAATGGAAGAGCACTCTAAAGGCATAAGTGCGATCGATGCATCCTTGGTTGAAGCCTACGTTGCCGGTACCGGGAAAACAGCAGAAGAGATCAACGCCCTGCTGGATCGCGGCGACGTCTACATGGGGGCCGATGAAGCAATCGAATGGGGCCTTGCCACCCACAAAGACGCCAAGCTAAAGGCCGTGGCGAGCGCTGACCCGGCACAGTTTAAACAGCAGATTGAGATGCAGGGCCAGATCCGCGCTGCCAAGGCAGAGGCTGAAGCGGCCACCGCTCTCGTCGTGATCAAGGAAGAAGCAATCGCGGCGCTTGGATCGCAGATTGAAGACATCACAAGTCAGCTTGAAGCGTTCCGGAATCCGACAGCAGCAACAGCTGACCAGGTAATCGATCTCTGCGCCACCGAAGGCCTGGAAGCGCTGGCGGTTTCAATGGCGAAAGAGAAGCTTCCGGTTGCGACCGTTGAAGCCCGAATTCGTATGGCGAAAGACGTGGAGGATATTGCCAAAGCCTCAGGCATTGATTCGGCAATCATGCTTAAGCACCTGAATAACCCAACCCAGATGATCCGGTCTGCAATAGCTGAAGCGAAAGCTTTGGCGGACAAAGATCTTGACCATCATCACGCGCCCGGCCCGGGCAACAGCAAGCAGCCTGATTTTAAAAAGGCTTATTCCCAACTGAATAATCAATCGTAAAACTGGAGATTAATTATGTTCACTGAAACAGTCCGTGCCGGAGAATTTCTGATCTCAGAAGCTAACGGCAACCGTTCGCGAGAGGCAATCACCGTAACAGGTGGGCCATACCTTCCAGGCCAAGTGCTTGGGCAAATAACCGTTGGAGGCGCTTACACCGCTTACGACGCAGCAGCCAACCCGCTTGATGGAAGCGAAACAGCCGCAGCCATCCTATGGTCTGCCGCAGACGGCTCAGTCGCTGCCGTAACAGGTGTTGCCATTGTGCGCGATGCCGAAGTATCCGAAGCCCTGCTGACGGGCGAAGACGCTGGCGGCCTGGCTGACCTTGCCGCACTCGGCGTAATCGCTCGATAACCACCTGATACCTGACATCTGGAGAAATCAACATGGCTTCATTGGACATTTTCAACGACGACGCGTTCAGCCTGCAAAGCCTGACTGCCGCCATCATGGAGACACCACACGTACCTGGGCGCCTTGGCGCGCTGGGCTTGTTTAACAACGAAGGCATCAACACCACCAGCCTCAGCATTGAAAAGGACGGTGCCACTCTGTCTCTGGTGCCGGCTGCTGATCGCGGCGCTCCCGGCCTGCAGGTTAACAGGGACATGCGAACCATGATCCCGTTCAACACGCTGCACCTGCCGGAAGAATCCACGATTATGGCTGACGAGATCCAGAACCTTCGGGCTTTTGGTTCTGAGTCTGAGGTTGAGGCGGTTGCGAACTACGTGGCGAAGCGACAGGCAAAGCATCGCATGCAACTGGACGCCACCATGGAGCACCTTAAAGTCGGCGCCGTGAAGGGTATCATTATGGACTCTGATGGCGTAACACCGCTGCTGAACACGTTCACAGCGTTTAACATCGCACAGGTCACGTTCTCCATGATCCTAGCGACCCAGACAACCAAGGTGCGCAGTAAAGTCTTGGAGTTGCTGGACATAATCGAGGACCAACTTAAAGGTGTCTCGTTCACCGGGGTCCGGGTCATCTGCGGTCGCACATACTTCAAGGATTTTGTTGATCACCCAAACGTCAAAGACGCGTACCAGCGCTGGAATGACGGTGCAGCTCTGCGGGACGACGTTCGCGGCGGCTTCGAGTTCGGCGGCGCCACCTTTGAGCAGTACCGTGGCCAGGTTGGCAGCGTCAAGTTCGTTGCTGACACAGAGGCCTATGCCATCCCTGAAGGCGTGCCAGATTTGTTCATTGGCCGCTTCGCTCCCGCCAACTACATGGAGACAGTCGGCACCAACGGTCTGCCGTATTACACAAAGATCGAACCATTGCGGATGAATAAGGGCATTGTGGCTGAATCTCAGTCGAACCCGCTTTTCCTCTGCACCCGCCCAAACGCAGTCATTAAGCTGACCGGCTGATCTCTGCAAATCCAAGCGGCCCCTTACGAGGGGCTGTTTCAGTTTGCGGAGAGCGACTATGAGTGATCGACACTTCAAGAAGTCCGCCCGGCGGATACTGAAATCCATGGGTGTTCTGAGCGACCTTTACCGGTACGACGGCTCAAACGTTGCCGATGTACTGGTTCACATCTCCCGAGATGTGCAAGCGTCGAGCGCTGGTGAGACTGAAACAATTGAGCTTCGAGACGAAGCAGAGCTGCTGACAGAAGAGGTTGGCAACCTCAAAAAGCGCGATCAAATACATATTGGGCCAACAATCTGGCAGGTTGAAAGCAAGATCGCGAACGACGGCTACACAATCCAGGTGGTGGTGAGCGAGCAATGACACAGCCCTCAGTGAGAATCGACCCGAAAGGCCTGGCGGATGTTAACAATTTGCTGACGGCATACCGTCAAGGCTCAAAAAAGGCCTTGTACCGAACGGTGAACTACGGAACGAAGCAGGGCCGCAAAGAGGCGGTTGACGGCATGGCCAAGAAAGCCAACTTGACTAAGACACGGATCCGGGAGAAAACGACGATGTATTTTGCCAGCCTTAGCAGTCTGTCTGCAAAGCTGGTTATTAAAGGTGGCTCCACGCCACTAATCCATTTCGGGGCCAGCCAGACCAAAAAAGGCGTCACTTTCAGGCTCTGGAAAGACAAGGCCCGCGAGCGCTACAGACACTCGTTCATCGCCAAGCTCTCCCCGGGCGCAGACAAGGGTGTGTACGAACGTGATATTGGCAGCCCGCGATATAATGGCCGCTCCCCGCTAAGGGCAAAAAGCGGCCCGGCAGTGCCTGTCATTTACCAAAGAACGCCCGGCTTGGCCAAAAAAGCCGAGGAGACCGCAGCCGCCGCGATGCTTAAGGAACTGGATCGCCAAGTTGGCCTGATTAATCGAGGGCTCTTGTAATGCCAACAACTATACGAGAGCAAATTGTGCAGGAAGTTATGGCGCGGCTCTCGCCACTGATCTCCACCCCCGTGCTGCGTCGCGAGCAATACGAAGACGAGGATGAATTTATATGCGTCTGGGACGGTGAGCAGGAAACTGAGCGCACCAAGTACGGCAGCCTCCAACACACCATGGAGGTCACCATAGAATTCGTAAAACTCTCAGTTGTAGGATCACCTGCTGAAGCCGCTGGCGCGATGTATGCCCAGGCGGTAACCAGCATATTTATAAAAGATGGGCAGTTCGACCCGACGCTTAACGGTCTCGCCCAGTCAGTGAGTGAAGCCTCATTTCTACCGCTGACGCCTGAGCCTGGACTGAAGGTAACCGGCTGTGGGCTCAAGCTTGGCGTGATATTCGAAACCCAGAACGGCGATCCGTTCACACAGTAAACCCAACGCATCAAACCAGCCCGCCCTCGAGCGGGTTTTTTGTGTCCGCTATCTATAAAACCGCCCAGATTGGGCACTCAGCACCCGGAGAAAAGATCATGGCAAACGCTGAAAACGCAAAGATCCAATATGAAGGCGGTCAGAACCAGTCGGCGCTTGCAGCCCTGTCTGATTCTGGAGACGCCACCACCTTCGAATCAGGCGCAGAACTCTGGTCACGCCGCTCAGGTTTTGAGCCGGTCATCCGCCCTGATGGGTTAATCAATGGTGCCGCCATTGTTCCAGGCGCCGGCGGGGCGAACAACACCGTTGACGTCGCAGCGCTCACCGCCTATGTGGAGGGTGTAGCTGTTGCAGCTCCGGCTGAATCTGCCCTGACTTGCTCACGAGCTGTGACCCTTACAAACATCGTGCATTCGATTACGGTTGATTCTATCGGCACAGTAACCGCCGTCGCTGGCACCGAAGGCTCATCGTTTACCGAAACCCGAGGCTCTGCAGGCGGGCCGCCCTTGATCGCGGTGGATGAAATCGAAATCGGCCAGGTCCGTTACTCCAGCGCCACGGCTGCACCGGTGAAGGCGTCCGAAATCTTCCAGGTGGTTGGCCTTCACCAGGAGCGCTACGACTTTCCAATCTATGAGCTGGACTACCGCAACGGTAACGTGGTTTTCAACTCAGCACTTCCTGCCGTGCACGCAGGCAATGTCTCCAAGAACGTTTACGCAAGTTTCGCCGAGCCAATCTTTGCAGACGTTCCGAAAGGCACCGATTACGTGCCGGCTGAAACCTCTCACTCCACCAGTTCCACCCAGATCTACGGCACAACCTTGGGATCAACCAGCTCGACCCTGAACCAGGGCAGCTTCACCGCATACCTGAACGATGGTATCAGTGACGCCCTGGTTCGCCTGAAGAACGAAACCCTGTGGTTCAAGTTCTTCCCCAACAAGTACCAGACCGCATACCGCCTTGACCAGGGCAAGCTGGGCATCAGCCGCACCTTCCCCGCCGGCGATGAGATTCAGGCGGCGTGCACCATCTCACCGGAGTCTGACGGCTCAGATGTGGCTGCGTAATGCTGGATCTCAAAGCGTTTCAGAAAGCCAAGTTCGAACCGCGTGAAACGGAAGTCACGCTGGACGCTCTGGCCGAGGCTGGCTTTGGTGATGGCAAGGTTATTGTGCGCGGTCTGACTGCGCACGAACTTGCCGAAGCTGAAGAGTCTGCGTCAAAGGGTAAGTTGCTTTCTGATCTGGTAGAGAGGCTGGCGGGCGCCGGCAATGAAAAAATCGGAGCCCTCATGGATGGCATTGGCTTCCACCAGGATGTGCCCGCCTCTCTGGCCAAGCGCCTCGAGCATGTTCGTCTGGCCACCATGGAGCCGAAGCTAGATCTGTCAGATGTTGCCAAGCTGGCTGAATCGTTCCCGGTCGAGTTCAGCATCATGGCAAACAAGATCATGGAGCTCACCGGCAAGGGGCAGCAGGCCCAGGTAAAGCGCAAGCCCTCTGGCAAAACCCCAGCATCCAAGCAAGCCTAGCCCTTGCGGACAGGAAGGCCCGGTATCTCTACGAGAGCCGGCCTGATGTATTTCCAGAGGGCTATCTCACAGACTGCGAAATCACTCTTTGGGGTATGTGGTACAAAAGCCAGAGATAAATGCTGTGCTATAGTTTGGCAATAAGTGACCGGGTGGGCGACACAATGCAAAAGATCAAGCGGAAGATGCAAGCAATGCGCAGGGCAAAAGCCCGCGAAATTGAGCTTCCATGCCCGTTTGGAATTCTTTCGTGGCATGACTCGGTTAAAGCGGTGGTCTCTGCCTGTAAATCTATAGGCGCTGCAATGGCCTACAAGCCTAAGGATCGCTTGGCCCTCAATAGCATTACAGTTCCCGGCAAGCAGCATTCTGCCGAGGAAGTCGTAAAGTCGATGGTTGAGCGCGTAAACTGCGAATACAGTGAGGGCCTGAAGTAATGCTTATACTTTTAGCTATTGCCGCAAACTTTCTTGCTGGGGCCGCGATTCTTCTCGTGCTGGATGACAAAAATTACACATTTTACAAATGGGTAATGAGTGCACCAGAGCCCGCCCAAACGTTTGCAGTCATTCTGGTGCCAATGATCTGGCCAGTAATTTCTATATATCTCATCCGGCTACGATTAAGTGAGAGAAGGGATGTGGCTGCCAGCGCAACGGCTGATCGGGAGCAGTCATGCGACTGATTTTAGTATTGCTCATTTCGTTATCCTTTCCAGCTGGCGCTCAGGTCTACAAATGGACGGACACTGAGGGCAACACTCACTTTGGAGCTCAGCCACCACCTGGCAATCAACAACAAATCGATATCCGGCCCGCTTCTGGCGGCTCATCAGGCAACGCCGTTGAGTCCGACATTATCCGTCAAGCCCGAGAACTTGAGCACAGAAAGCAAGCTGAAGCTCTATCCAGGTCACGGCAGAAGTATCGTCAACAGGTTGGCAGTATTAATGAGCGCCCGGATAGCCGACCAGATTACATCTGCACTGGCGCAGAAGATCGCCTTGAAAGCGCCCGAGAGCGATGGGAGCAGCAAAAGCTACAAGGCTGGACGATTAGCGAAAAGCGCTATCACGAACAACGAATAAAAGACGCTGAGCGGCACAGAGCCAATATCTGCCGATAAAATCTCGAATCAAACAAAACCTCGCCACGGCGGGGTTTTTTTATGCCCGGAGAAAACATGGCCACCATTTCAAAGACAGTTGAGATCATCTTTGGAGGCATAGATAACACGGGCAGCGCCGTAAGCTCCGTTGGAAGAGGCCTTAACAAGCTGGAAGGCCAGGTGGGCGGAATTACCGGGCCGCTGGCCAGCGTTACCGACTCAATTTTAAAGCTCGATCTGGCGCTGGCGGCTGCCGGCCTGGCTGTTACCGGTTATGCCGTCAAAATCGCGGACGACTTCGATACCGCATTTGGTGAGATATCAACGCTGATTGGCCAGCCGGCTGAAAACCTGCGCGATTTCCAGGCTCAGATTCTTGAGTATTCCGAAAGGTCTACCGCATCGCTCGAGCAGATCACCAGCGCGACCTACGGGGCCATCTCTGCAGGTGTTGATTATCAGGACTCGCTTGAGCTGATCACCGCTGCAGAGCGGTTGTCTATTGCGGGCAAGTCGGATCTTGGCACAACCACCACGGCGCTAGTCAGCACCATGAACGCCTTTGGCGCCAGTGCGGACCAGGCTGGGGCTTTTGCTGACACCTTCTTCACAGCGGTTAAGCTTGGCCAGACCACCATCCCTGAGCTGTCTTCTACAATCGGACGGCTTGCGCCAATCGCATCCGCTGCTGGCCTGGGCTTTGATGAGATGGCCGCAGCAATCGCCACCATCACGGCAGAAACGGGCACCAGCACCGCCGAAGCAATCACTGGCATCCGTGCGGCAATCACCTCTCTGCTGAAGCCGTCAAGCGAGGCTCGAGATGTTGCCGCCGATCTGGGTATTGAATTCAACGCGGCAGCACTGGAAAGCAAGGGCTTCGCCGGCGTACTGGATGACGTAGCGAAGGCCACAGGTGGCAATACCGAAATCATTGCCCAGCTATTCGGCAGCGTCGAAGCGCTAGCCCCGGTCCTTGCCCTGACCGGCAACGCATCGGAAAAGTTTGGGCAGAACCTGGAGGCGTTCAAAGTCAACGCCGGCGCCGCAGAGATTGCATCTCGCGAGCTCACCGACACGCTCGGCAATCTCGGACAGACGCTCAAGAACAACGTCAACGCTGCGCTGATTGGTGTTGGGAGCAACCTCACCGACGAAACCCGCAGTATAGTCAAATCCCTGACCAGCGTTTTCAATTCCCTGGGAAGCGAGATCCGCCTTGATGATGGCGCTTTCGCACCCATTCTCGGGGCCATGGAAGGTCTGGCCCAGAACATTGACCAGAAGCTGCAGAATATCGCAAAGAATTTTCCGGAGGCGCTGGCAAATCTCGACCTGAGCAACTTGCTAGGTGCCTTTGGTGATCTTGGCGACGAGCTCGGAGGGGTGTTCAAGAACCTGTTTGGTGACGTTGATCTGGACACAGCCGAAGGGCTGCAGGTGGTTCTTCAAAGAATTGCGGATGCGTTCACGGCCCTGGTTAACGTATCGGCAGGAATTATTGATGGATTGAAGCCGCTCTTCAGAATAATTGGAGAAGGGATTACTCAGTTTGAGGATCTGGATGATGCGACCAAGCGCAGCGTCGGGGAAATGCTGGGCCTTGCCAAAACCGTGGACACGCTATTGCCCGTTATCGGCGCGCTTGGGTCCGGCCTGGACTCAATCGGCGGAGGCTTAACCGCCCTCGCCGGCGCTCAAGGCTTCAAGGCGCTAATCGGTAATCTTGGGTCTATTCAGTCCATCGCCGCAACGACAGCAGGGAAAGGCGGGCTGATTGGATTAGCTCTCGCTGGCGGATACGGCCTGGGCACGCTAATCAACGAATACATCATAGGGCCCATGGAAGAGCAGTTTGGCGGGTCCATTGGCACCTGGCTCTACGATCAGTTCAACGCCGACGAAATAGCCAGAATCAGCGCAGAGTTCGGCCCTCTTACCGGCGAAGTTAAAAAGCTGGCGGATGAAACCGAAGAGTTAAGAGGAATATCCGAGCGTTACGACGAGATGAACAAAGCCCTTGGCGGCACCATGGGCTACACCACAGAGATAACTGAGGCGCAGCGCAAAGAGTTCAACGATTACGCCGCACAGCTGGTTGATAACGCCAACAAAACCAAGGAATTCAACGACTCTCAGCGCGAAATAACTGGCGCAGTTGAAGGTCTTAGCCGGCAGATTTCCGCCAGCGGTGGTGCGCTAAGCGAGGTGTCGAGAACAACCAAAGAGCTTTCAGATAACAACCGGTCTCTTCAGCTTGGTTATGACGAGGCCACCGGCAAGATTAATTCGTTCTCCGGCGGCGTTCTAAAATCGAGCGAGGCTTTGGATGACGCTGCAGAAAAGGCGAAAAAAGCCGCCCAAGAGACCGAAGCCTACCAGATCAAACTGCTTGAGATCGCCAGTGACGAGCGCATTAAGCTGATCGAAGCCAAGGTGTCCATGAACATCGCCGAGGTTGAGGCGGGAGCTGAAAGGGTGAAAGCGATCGCAGCAACCATCAGCGAAACCTTCGCAAATACAGGTGATGTTATATCAGCTCTGTTTGGCGGCTTTGATGACGCATCGCGCTCTACGCAGATAGATCTTTCCAAGCAGATCCGCCAAGAAAATGAGTATCGGCAACAAGCGCTGGATGATCAAAGCAAACTAACTCAGGCCGAAGTTGAATATATCCGCAAGAAAACAGAACAGCTTGCTCGAGGCGACGCACTGATCAAGGTAGATGGCGCCGGGCTTCAGCCTCATCTTGAGGCGATCATGTTTGAGATTCTGAGAGCGATACAGGTCCGCGTAAATGCGGAAGGTGAAGAAATGCTGCTGGGGCTGAACTGATGCTTACCATTACCTCTCCCATATTCGACGTTGAAGGCAGCGAAACCATCGCATCGCCAGAGCCTGAAGGACTATCTGGGTTTCAGCGGCGCAACTCACGGGTGGCCACTCTCGATGCGCGCGCGGTATTCAATGATTTCGGCTATTCAGATGCAGACCGCACATTAGAGATTCGATGGAAGCCTAGTAGCCAACGGCAGATAGATAATATCGTCCGCATGATCAAGGCCTATAGTCGGCTAATCGTTTCTTTCAGGGAGGGTTGCTTTATGGGCGTCCCCGGCTCTTTCAGTATTTCCGACGACAAAACACAACTTCAAATCCTTGTAGATAGGCGACTCGACCAATGAAACTGACAACAGCGCTTAGATCAACGATTGCCCAGGCCATCATTGACGGTATGGCCGCGGGAACGACCAGCACGCCGATTATTGAGCTTTACGATGGAACGATTCCGGCATCTATGGGCGTTGCTATTTCTGACGTGCTTCTTGCAGAGCTGGCCATGACTATCGGCGCCGCCACAGAATCCGGCGGTGAAATTACTCTGGATGCGATTTCTAACGACCCATCAGCAAACGCTACCGGCGCAGCTGGCTGGGCCAGGATACTAAACCGAGATGCTGTTGAGGTTATTTACCTAACTGTTTCAGGCCCTGCCGGTGGTGGCGATCTTGAATTGAACACAACCTCAATCACTAGCGCCTCACCTGTAGCCATAACCAGCGGCGTGATTACTGTCGGAGGTGCTTGATGGCTGAGTGGAATATCAGTGGTAGCGTAACGCTTCCGCCTGGTGCCGATGGCTTGCAGATCAGGTATCTCGGGGATGCAAACACTGGCGGTTATGCTAATTTCTTCCCGCCTAGCAGTTTCAGCTTTATATACGAAGACAACAGTGGAATAAAATTCTATTTGATCTTCGAGCTACTTGATGAGTTTGGAGACCCTTTGGCTGATTCGCAGCCGATAATTCATGGACCTTATGATTCATCCGTAGTTGGTACGCCCTAATGGGGAGGCCCTGAATGAGCTACACCCCTCCAAATCTAAGCGCCATCGACCTGACTGGAGCGGGCGGCTTTTATAGCCCGCCATCTCTCGGGAGCATTGACCTGTCTGGCGCCGGCGGAACCCCTTCTGACCCCATCGGTACCATCGATGCAGCTCTTAATTTTTCGGCTAACTTCTCTGGCTATATGCAGCCGGTTGGCGAGATATCTGCAGCCCTGCAAATTACGGCCGAGTTTTACGGTGGTGATAGCGTTTGGGGCTCCTTGGATGCGGAGCTCAGCTTTAGTGCTGATTTTTCCGGCCAGACTGCCGACACTTTTGGCAGCATCGATGCGGTTCTTGATTTCTCCTTTTCTGGCAGGGGCTTTCAAGATTGGGCGGCGAACCTTCCAGCTAATATCCTACAGACGTTTTACACGCTAACGATTACCGGTAATCCCGATTTGGTTGTTCCTATTTCAAGCTGGCAGGCGACTCTTAGAGAAGGTGCCCGATCTGATTATTTGCAAGCAGTGATGCCGGCAGCACAGAACATTGCGGACGCTATTTCAGCGCGCTCCGGAGGTAGGCTTCTGGTTAGCAAAGGATACCGTTTCGATGATGGCTCAGAGAGGTCAGAAGTCATCGTTGAATCAGACTTTTCAACCATCAGGGTGGATCGGGGATCTGTAAATTTTACTATCACGGTGTCCGGATACATAGAAAGCAAGGCAGCTCAGTCCGCATCAAGAAAGTTAAATGGTGTGAGGTCACTGAGCGTCTCAAACGGAAGCTACAGAGCGAGATCAGATATCGACCTGTTCCTTCGCCCAGGAATGACTGCTGAAGTGCTAGGAGAGGAATTCCAAGTGAGTTACATAAACTTCTATGCCAGCAGAGTTGACCAGTTCTGCGAGGTTGGCAGCGAATAATGGCCAGAGGCGAGATCGTTGAAAGTCTTGGCGCTGGTCTGTATCGGATAAATATACTGTACGCATCCGATAAAATAACGGCAGAGCTTGTTCGGATAAATAAGCGAATCGCCGAGCTGGCCGTTATTGTTCCTCAGGAGAAGCTTGCAGTCATACAGGCTGAGTTGGTTGCCAGTGATACCCGGCAGCAGATCAATGCATTGATACCGGTGTATCAGCAGAACCCGGTAGGGGCTTCTGACAGAATGAGGGCCCTGCAGGTTGCGTTGGTTAGGCAAACCTCTGAGGTGGCCCGCGCAACCTATAAAAAAGATCTCTCAGTTTTGGAGAATCTCGGGCTACTGAAGCGCCGAAATGTTCTTGAGCTTGCTCCAAAAGAAAAGTTGGTCGACGCCTGGTGCGCTGACTTTACGGAAGACTTGTCTGGCGTTGTTGGCATAGTTGATATCAACGATGAGCCAGGACAGGGCGCAATCATTCGCCCGGCCTTCTCTGATGATGCGGCATACCTTCCTGCACGTGATGGTGATTTTTTTCCAAATGAGGCGCAGTCAGGCCCCCAGATATACTTCAACTATGCCATCCTGCCCGGCCTCCAGAAGTGGCAGCCCCGGTATCGTATTGGTGAAATCTCTAAAATCGTAAATGACTCCTGCACAGTTACGCTCGATGACGCCTTCTCTAGCGCGCAAAGCCTGCCAATAAATCAAAATTCCGTGCTTGAGAATGTGCCGATTCAGTACATGGACTGCAATGGTGATGCCTTCGAGGAACGGGACAGAGTTTTGGTCAGTTTCACGAAGGTTGGGCCGTTGGTGATTGGTTTTGAGAAAGAGCCTGAGTCTTGCCGCTTGTTGCGGTTTGCATTCGAGCCTAGCCTTGCAATAACCGATGGTTACAACGTATTTACTGCTTTCCGGAAGTGGTTTGGTGCTCCCTTCGAAGAGCCTGGTGGCGCGGAGATCAACTCTCCACTCGGTACTGAGCTAGGGTCAACGCCTGTCTGGACGCTCACCAACAAGGGTGAGCAGCTGGAGATAGAAAAAGGAAAGACGGCGAATTACGGCAATCAGAACTGGATTTCGAGCGACGGGGAGGTTATCTCATGGGATGGCCCGCCGGGGCGCATGCATGACCATCAGGACGCCTATAGATTTCCGGAAGAGCCGCCTTATCGAGCGCTTAGAAACTTTCGCCAGCGTTGGGTTACTTCCAGCAAGGTTTATCACCGCCTGTCAGTGATTCTTGATCTGTCTTCAGATCCTGTTGCGGGTGATTATACGCAGGTTGTCGGCGCCGGAATTCGTGTTGATGGGGCTGGTCAGCGCTGGCTCATGGTTGTCGGAGCTGAAAAGTACTTCGAAACAGGCGCAACCCATAGAGTTATGCAGATAAAGATCAGTGAACAGTTCGAGGTATCTGGCACTCTGGAGATCGTCTTTAACTACGTTGTCCCAATGAATTTTGGCAGCCTGTCTCATTGGTTGTTCTCTCAGGACGGCGATAAGGCGGTTATGTCTATCAGGGAGTTTACCACTCTAAGCCGCGAATCCGGAGATGCCAGGGTTATTGATTTTGATTTTGATATTGGAGTATCAGAGCAGATAGTTTATGAGAGAAAAGAAATCGGATCTCAAACTATAACCTACGCTTACACAAGCGACCGGCGAAAAAATGAGCTTGAGCAACGAAGCCTGAGAACTGTTACCGAGAGTGCAGATGAGTACCGATCCCTCGTATATTGCGATTACGTGAAAAACGAGAGAACGCTTGTTTATAGGGTTTCTCCTGCTTATTCAAGTACAACAAACTCTGACAACAACCTGTTTTCTGACGGCCTATCCCCTGTTCCTGACGATGGAAGCCCGGCCCCGGCCAGGACGTCTTCTTATCTATCTGAGCTTTACTCGGGGTCGTACGCGAACGAGTCTGAACAGCGTATTGAGACTGACAAAGGGGTGGTGCTCGCAAAGTCCGACAAGATTAGCAGTTCATCGATCTCAAAGACCTCTTTTACCGACCAGGCCTACAGCATAACCGGGATAGGGAATTCGCTGACGTACTCAAGGCAGGAGGTTACGCACCTCATTGATCCGGTTTTTATAGATGCAAGATTTGGATTTTGCATTGCCTCGGAGTCTCAATACGAAAGCTCTATGTTCGGTGGCGGCTCCGACCCGGGCGAAACTGCGTTCGACATACCTGAAACCTCAATCAGAAAAGACTTCTACTCCTCCTGGCTTGACGGCGTGCGAATTGGCGAAGCCTATACAGAGGACTCGGAGTCAGTTGTCGTCACCTCAATAGGTATACTCACAGGCGATAGCCTGAATGACACAGGTGAACCGACCACAAGAACAGCCGTCATAGAGTCAGATTTTATTGCTCTTGAGTCGTTTCAGTTTGTTGGCGGCTTTGCCTATAAATCAGGAAAGATTACGTTTTCCTCGATGGTTTTTACTCGGGCGGTACTTGGTGATTTAAGGCTGTTCCAGTTCAACCTGCTTACCGGCAAGAGCGAGCCGGTTATAAATGTTATTGAGAGAGATCCTGAAGATGATTACTTCTTCCATCGTGTGGGCCTTTACTGACTGACATTCCGTCACTCCAGAGCATGATCCATGACATTATTTAATCCAAAACAGGAATGTAACACTTTGATCTATAAAGGCTGAAATTCCCTATTTTCCACGACCTCAAAAAACCCTGTTTTTCTTGAGAATCAGAAGCCTGCTGGCCGTGCACTCCTTATATGGGGTGCAAGTGTTTTAAGCGCCCCTTGCTGGCAAGCCATGTGGGCATTTTGTGGCCATGCAATAATCATCGTTACGCATCTATAGACAACTGTGGGCGAGAGCGTACAATCCAGCGCTATACAAATCATGACCTTACGTTAGCTGCCAGCACTCATAATGCTGGGGTCGGCGGTTCAACTCCGCCCCTTGCTA
>TARA_R110001599_G_scaffold179411_2_pt1 | contig 36606 bp, 29 predicted proteins | sample TARA_R110001599 | Tara Oceans TARA_R110001599 (sample SAMEA4398360) | marine metagenome | biome: Polar Biome; feature: [MES] marine water layer (ENVO:01000295) within the mesopelagic zone...; material: water (ENVO:00002006), including particulate matter (ENVO:01000060) such... | reverse complement strand
TTCAAACGCCCCTAGAGCATGGAAGTATGGCTCGAACAAAACACGGAGTTAATGAGGAGACATCGTGCGTGACGTCGTAGCGATTCATCCCGCTTGGGTCTTGTTTTGTGTGATTTTAGGTACGACGACGGTCAGCTTAAACAACAGCACCATTAACCCTGCTATCCCTGTCTTTATAGAGCGCTTTGATCTATCGCCTATGCTCGCCACTTGGATCATGGCCGCGTTTATGACGAGTATGGGCATCACTATGCCTTTGACTCACTACCTCAGCCAGAAACTAGGTCGTAAGTGTTTATATTTAACAGGAATTGGCATTTTCTTGGTCGGCTCGGTCATTGGTGCTGGGGCGAATTCTATCGAAGCGATTTTGACAGCACGCGTGATCCAAGGCATCGCCAGTGGATTGATTATTCCTCTGTCACTGGCACTGATCTATGCCGTCTACCCTAAATCGGAGCGAGGCCGCATAACAGGAATTTGGGGTGCGGCGGTCATGCTATCACCGGCGGTTGGCCCGCTAATCGGCAGCCTTATTATTGAGACTTTCTCTTGGCCTGCTTTGTTTTTGATTAATTTGCCTTTTACTTTTTTGGCTCTCGTCGTTGGCATCGTGGCTTTGCCAAAAGCAAAGCAGGAAAATTCTTCACCTTTTGACGGCGTTGGCTACTTATTAATCTCTTTTGGCATAGGAATTTTATTATTTGCAACCGGACAAATCCGGTCATTGGAAGACGTTAAACAGCTAAATAACCTCCTTCTTATGTGTGTTGGTATCAGCCTGCTAATAGGGTTTGTCATTTGGTCTTTGAAACATCCAAACCCACTGTTTGACTTAACACTTTTCAGCATAACGGGTTACCGCTATAGCACCATCATCGCGGTAGCCCAAGCCATTGCAATGTTTGAGACATTGTTTTTACTGCCACTGCTGATTCAAATGGTGCTAGGTCTAAGCCCTATTGTTACAGGGTTGTTACTACTCACTACAGCGGTATGCGCGAGTTTGGCAGGACAATTTGCAGGAAAACAGCTAGATAAAAACGGACCTCAATGTGTGGTGACTTGCGGATTACTCATTGGTGGTGGCGCCACCCTTGGCTTAGGCCTCATTCCTATTAACAGCCCATTGTGGCTGCTGTATTTGGTCTGCGCATTACGAGGAATCGGTGTCGGGCTGTCCTACATTCCCATTACCACCGCTGGCATCAATACTTTGCCTGACACGATGGTGACGCAAGGGTCGGTGATGAACAACATATCTCGACGCCTTTGCTCATCACTGATGCTCGCTCTTGGCGCTATATGGCTTGAGCTCAGCCTCAACCAAACTGGCGTGAGTTTATCGGAGCAGTATGCCTCAGCCATTAGTAATTTATTTCTAGTGACTGGCTCGCTTATTTTGATCACGTTTCCGCTGGCTCTCTTTTTTCCAAAAGAACAAGAGAGTTTTCCAAAAGAACATGGCATTCGTCCGCTCTCTCCTCTTTCTATCAATCATCAACCCTTATCAAACAAGGAAGATAAACTATGATACGTACACCATTCGTTGACACCGCATTAATCGATGCGCCCTCACTCACTTGGTTTCATCGCGATAAGCAGGACATTATCCAAAAAGTGGAGCAAAGAGTGACGGGGCAATTACTGCAAACCCTACTCTATGAAGACGTCATTCCCTTCACGATAGAGCAACGGCCTCAAGAAGAACTATATCAAAAAGAGCAATCTAAAAATGAACAGCCTAATGCGCAATTTCTTTTTGTTGTGACAGGAAAAGATGTTCAAAATGAGACGGTTGAGTATCGCTGCCATGGTTACAAAAGTACGAGTTTTGATTTAATCCGCCTTGATTTCCAAAGCTTAGAGCGCATTGACCAGCAAGGTAATAAAACACCTGGATCGTTTTATCAAGCTATTGATGAGCTTCTCTACGACACCCCAAAAAGCGATCACTATGCTCGTTTTATTAACGAACTTGAACAGACCTTTATTAAAGATGTTCAATCGCGTTGCCAAGATTATCAGCCAACCCAACCTGCGGTTGAGCTTTCGCCCGAAGCGCTGGAACAGCACTTTATGGACGCCCACAGTTACCATCCATGCTACAAATCTCGCATTGGCTTCTCTTTGACGGACAACGCGAAATTTGGACCCGAGTTTGGCGGCCTAATTTCTCTTGTTTGGCTGGCCATATCAAGATCATGCAGTACCTTTGGCCTCTCTGAAAAACTGTCTGCAGACCACTTTTTGAAAAATGAATTAGGCGAGGAAAACTGGCTTAAATACCAACAGGAGCTCAAAGAAAAAGGTAAAAATCCAGACGATTTTTGGCTTATCCCCGTGCACCCTTGGCAATGGGAACATACTATTTTGTCATCCTTTGCACAGGAATTAATTGCCGAGGAGATTATTCCTTTAAGCAGCACCTCAATAAAATACCAAGCTCAACAGTCGCTACGTACCCTGCAAAATATGACAGACGTTTCTCGCCCGTACGTCAAACTGTCGCTTAGTATGACCAATACGTCGAGCTCTCGCATTCTCGCCAAACACACGGTACTCAATGGTCCGATTATTACCGATTGGCTGCAAACACTGATCCGCACGAATGAGACAGCAAAATCGTTAGACTTTGTCATTCTCGGAGAAATGGCGGGAGTCAGTTTTGTGCAAGATCATTTACCTGAAAGTCGTAAACCACAAACCTATGGCGCGCTTGGGACTATTTGGCGAGAAAGTATTCATAGCTATTTAACAGAAGGCGAAAATGCCGTGCCCTTTAATGGCTTAAGCCATTTGGACAATCAATATTCTGAACTACCTGACACGCCTTTTATAGACCCATGGATTCAACAATATGGGCTGGAAGCTTGGACGAAACGCCTCTTAGACATTACCGTCCCGCCCATCATACATATGCTTTATGCGGAAGGTGTGGGGATGGAATCCCACGGACAAAACATCGTTCTGATCACCAAAAATGGTTGGCCACAACGCATTGCATTAAAAGATTTTCACGATGGTGTTCGTTACTCACCAACGCATCTTGCTCGACCAGAGCTGGCACCAACATTAGCAGAAGTGCCGGAAAGCCATAAAAAATTAAACCGGAACTCCTTTATTGTTACGGATGATGTGGATGCCGTTCGTGATTTTTCATGTGACTGCTTTTTCTTTATCTGCCTATCCGATCTGTCTATTTTCCTTAAACAGAACTATCCATTATCGGAATCCTTATTTTGGGAACATGTGTCACAGGTTGTACTGGGCTATCAGCAGCAACACCCTCAACATGCATCTCGCTACGAACTGTTTGATCTTTTTGCACCTTATTATGAGGTTGAAGAACTGACCAAGCGCCGGTTACTTGGGGATGCAGAACGCCGCTTTAAGAAAGTACCCAACCCACTGCATCGTTTTGGACCGACAGTATGTTAAGACAAAATCGTCTAAAGCAGCAGATTGCCTCTGGACAGCCAGTATACGGCCTATTCTGCTCGATCCCCTCTCCCGCCATGATCGAATTGATTGCCGAAGCTAATTATGACTTTGTCATCATTGATACTGAGCATGTGTTAATAAACCCAGAAACCATCGAGAACATGATTCGCACGGCAGAGAGTTACCAGCTCACGCCCTTAGTGCGAGTCGCAGACTCCGACCCTAAAACCATGCTTCGCCTTCTTGATGGTGGCGCACAAGGCATTGTCTTACCCATGGTAGAAAACGCCGATCAGGTAAGACAAGCGCTTCAGTCATGTAAGTATCATCCCGAAGGCGTTCGCAGCTTAAATGCCGGCCGACCAGGTGCATTTGGAAAAGCGCCACTCACAGAGTATGTCACCCAAGCCAACAAGGAAATCATGCTGATCGCCATGATAGAAAGCCAACGTGGCGTAGAAAACATAGAAGACATCGTTGCGGTGCCTCATCTCGATATGATTCTGGAAGGCGCGGCGGACTTGTCTCAATCATTAGGCATGCCATGGCAGACATCTCATCGCGATGTACAAAATGCCTTGAATCACTGTCATCAAACGGCCAGCAAAGCAGGCCTGCCTTATTGCGCCATCCCAAGAGCACCTGACGATCATGATATCTGGCTAAGCAAAGGCGTCACTAGCTTTGTTTTGGGTGATGAACGAGGCACTGCCTTTCGCGCCCTGCAATCCAAAATCAACTCTGTAAAGAAAGGAATGAATGAACAATGAATACAAAGACCGCATCCGAGCACGTCATACAGGATTTGATTGACTGTTTGCTAGCCGAAGACTTTTTCGGTGATCTTAATTTAATGGATGTCAATGACTGGAGCTTGCAGCAGAGTCAGCCTTCTATGCCTGCACAAAAGCCATACTTCCAAGACACTCAGGCCAATATGAGTAAAATCTGGCAGTGGCATTACGACCTTCCAGAACAAAAATCCATAGTGACACTGTTGCAACCGAGTATTACCCAAGCTTGGCAGCGCGTACCCAATAGCTCGGTCTTACTCTGTCAATCTGACCAGTGTATTGAGCTGACACCCAGCGACTTTCTTCGCTATGCATTAGAGGGTGTAAAAGAGCGTTATCGTGGTAATGAAAAAGGTTTAGCCCTTTTTCAAGAAGTATTGGACATCAGTGTTCATCAAACACAATTGTCTCAAGATCATCGCATTGAAAGCCGCCATTTACTGGAAAAAGACAATGCGGCTTTTTTCCTTGCGATGGAACAGTGGGCATCGTTAAGAGACAGACCCTACCACCCACTGGCTAAGGCAAAACACGGATTATCTGATCAAGAATACCGCGCCTATCAAGCAGAATTTAACCAGCCGGTAACGCTAAACTGGGTCGCTATTCGAAAAAATTGGCTACAAACCGGAGACGGTATTATGCAACTCGACCGTCAACAACCTTCACAATACTTGCTCCCTGATAAACAAGCAGAGGCATTATTAAAAGAGCTGACTCAGCTTGGCTTGCAAGAGAGTCATGTCGCCATTCCAGTGCACCCATGGCAATTTAACCATGTACTGGAAAAACAACTTGGTAAGCAATTCGATGCAGGAAATTGCCAACGCCTCGCCTTCACTTCCGGTAATTTCTATGCCTCATCATCACTAAGGTCCATGACACCTTGCTTTGATAGTAACGAACATTTAAAACTGCCAATGGCGATTTACTCGCTTGGAGCATCTCGCTATCTCCCCGCCGTTAAAATGATAAACGGTGGCTTCAGTGAAAAACTGTTACAGCAAAGCAAAACACAGGATCGTACGCTTGAGGAAAAACTGTTCCTTTGTGAAGAAGATAAATGGTGGGCATTTATGCCACCAGAGGCAACCTTGTTTGATGACGCGCCACGGCATTTATCGGCGATGATCCGCACCTATCCTAACTCGCTATTAAAAAATCCAGACATTCGCATTATGCCAATGGCGGCATTGGGAACACCGCTTCACGACGCCAAAGATCATTTCTTTGATGAATGGTTATCCTATCGAAACCTTAGCCAAACAAAAGAATCAGTTCTCATGCTTTTCAAAGAACTGGCCTCTTGTTTCTTTGATGTGAACCTACGTATGTTCCGAATAGGAATGCTTGGAGAAGCACACGGACAAAATGCTGTTTTCGTATGGAACAAAGGGCAAGCACACGGTCTACTACTTCGCGATCATGATTCTTTAAGAATCTATGTGCCATGGTTAGAAGCTCATGGGATGACGGACCCCAATTATTGTATCAAGCCTGGGCATGCCAATACTCTCTATCATGACCGACCAGAAGACCTATTATTTTGGCTACAAACACTCGCTATTCAAGTCAATATGCGCTCGATTATCGACACCTTGAGCCTCACATATAATATTAAAAATAACGAACTTTGGCAGGTGATGGGCTCTGAAATTCAACAGCTTATCAAACACATCGAATTTTCTGATGACACTCGAAAGATGTTAATTCATGAGCTATTTGAATGTGAAAGTTGGCCACAAAAACACCTTTTATCTCCCATGATAGATCGCGCAGGTGGACCTGGCAGTATGCCTTTTGGTAAAGGAACCGTCGTTAATCCATTTAGACAATCTTCCTAAATCCCTTCTATTCACGACTAATGTGCGTCCTGACTGTTATCAAGAGGCGCACAATTTTCTTTTGGACTATCAGATGAAAGACGTATTTCACAACATTTCTACTTCGACATTGGGCCATTTAACGGACACTGGCTATTTGAGCGACATTAAATCACAAGTACCTAATCAAAAAATGGTAGGCCGCATTGTTACCGCTAGAATATACCCACCTGATGCAGGAATACTCAGAGAAGCGCTAATTAAAGCCCAAGCTGGAGATGTTCTTGCTATTGAGTGCGCAGTCAATGATCACTATGCCTGCTGGGGAGAGTTGAGAAATTTGGCAGCACAAATTAAAAAGCTTGCTGGTGTTATCATTGCCGGAAACATTACTGATATTTCGGCGCTACGATCCCAACCCTTTCCCATCTTTGCCCGAGGAGTGAGCGCACTCACCACCCGCACCAGAACAAATGCTCAAAGCGGAGAAATTAATATACCCGTTACTCTCTCAGGCGTGATTGTTAAACCAGGTGATATTGCCATTGGTGATGACGATGGACTGTTCGTATTTTCTGAAAATTATGCAAATGAGGTTCTCAAATTAGCGAAAATAAAGGAAAGACAAGATCGAGTAAAGCGAAAAGAATTATTATCAAAGCTTATACCTCCCTCCTCTAAAGCAGTGTAAATATTGTAGAAGGACATCAAAAGATATAAATAATAATGATTATCGATTGCGTTATTGTTACTATATCTTTTCACTAATTCGAAAAGGGTTTAATTGCATGTCACCGCGAATCAACTATACAGCCACATTTTTACTACCTTTCACTTTGGGTACCTCCCAAATAGCCTTTGCAGATGTTAATACTAATTCAGTGAACTTAGACCCGCTGATTATTCAAACCAGTCGCTCGAATACAAAAAAAGAAGACAGCCCTCAGGTCATTACTGTTATCTCTCGACAACAGATTGAAGAACAACTGTCTATTACCAGCGACAGTTCTCAGGTGTTGTCCAATCTTTTACCAGCGTATTCTCCGAATACTCAAAAGCTTAATAATAGTAGCCAGACGTTTCGTGGCCGCTCTGTCCTTTATATGATTGATGGTGTGCCACAGTCCAACCCTATTCGAGAAGGCAGTCGATCCGCTCATACCATTGACCTTTCTATGGTGGAACGCATCGAAGTCATCCATGGAGCCACTGCGGTTCATGGCTTAGGAGCAACTGGCGGTATTATTAACTTCATCACCAAATCAACACGTTCAAACTCACTAAAACAACACGTCGATGTGCAAATGACGACGCCTACGGATGAAATAAACAGTGACACACTTGCTTATAAAATTGGTTATCAAGCTGAAGGTTCACAAGGCAATTTCGATTACCTTGTTGGTTTAACCAACGAAGTGCAAGGCATGTATCTCGATGCTGACGGCAACTATGTTGGTTCAGCAACGGTTCGTGGCGACATAATGGATTCAAAAAGCCATGATATTTTCGTCAAGCTTGGCTATTGGCTTACCGATGAAAAAAGACTGGAACTTGAAGTAAACAAGTACGAAATGAAAGGACGCATGAACTTTACTGGAGTCGATGGTGACAGGGAAAATGGTGTCGCAACCAGCTCCATAAAAGGCACGCCACCAAACGGTGTAGCCCCTTATAACGATGTACAAACCACTAGCCTTTTCTACACCGACAGCGACCTTGATGGTATGGAATTTAAGGCGCAGGTTTTTCATCAAGATTTTGAAGGTCGTTATGGCGCAACAAATTCCGGAAGCTTTCAAGATACTAGCATTGCACCAAGTGGCACGCTTTACGATCAAAGCCAAAACCAATCTGAAAAAATTGGCGCTAAATTCAGCCTCACAAAAGATGATCTTCTCGATCATGATTTGAGCATTACGACAGGGTTAGACTTACTTCAAGATACCACTAGCCAAACATTGGTATTAACGAATCGTGTTTACGTGCCAGAAACGGAATACACCAACTACGCCCCATTTATTCAGTTTGAATATAAGCCAATTGAACGCTTAGTTCTGCAAGCAGGTGCTCGTTATGAACATGCAAAATTAAATGTCGATACTTATCAGACAGTGGCCGCTAATAACAGTGTAACAGTAGATGGCGGCACTCCGAGCTTTGACGAGACAGTTTACAATGCGGGTGCCGTTTTCAAAATTACGCCTATTGTTAGTGTGTTTGCCAACTATTCACAGGGCTTTGGTATGCCTGATGTTGGGCGCGTACTTCGCGGCGTTAAAACCACCGATCAAGATGTTGATACACTGATAGATCTATCTCCTATCATGACCGATAACTATGAAGTGGGCTTACGTGTAAACCGCCATCCATACGATTTTGAATTAAGTTATTACGAATCTGATTCGGACCTCGGTAGCCGTATTGTTGAGGTTAATGACCTCTACGTTGTTAAACGCGAGAAGAAAGAGATTCAAGGTGCAGAAGCCTCTTTAGGGTTTCAGCTAAACAAAGAGCACAAATTACAAGCCAGCTATTCATTCATTCAAGGCAAGTCAGATACCGATGATGACGGAAAAGTCGATACCAAACTGACTGGAGCGGATATTCCGCCTAACCGCTTAGTGGCATCGTGGAACGCACATTGGAATGAGAAGCTGTCTTCTTTATTACAAGTCAGCCATGCCTTCAGTCGCAGCTTTGATGATGACGAACTAAAGTTTGATAGTTACACTCTAGTCGACGCATCCGTTGGTTATAAACTTCCAGTTGGTAAAATGAGTGTCGCAGTAGCTAACCTATTTAACGAAGACTACTTCACCTATTATTCTCAGGCAGCCTATGCTAACGACAGTTTCTACTTCAAAGGCCGAGGTCGTACTGTGACACTTGCTTATGGTTTAGATTTCTAACAAACCGACCGAATCTAACTCTTCTCTTATTTTTTTAGAGGAGAGTTAGGTTTCTTTAGAGGCAAAGGACAGGATCCGCAATACACTGGCGGCTCAGTGGCTTGATAGTAAAAACAACAGGTACGTCGAACTCGAATAGGATTTTCTGATAAGGTAGTTAACTGCTTATCTCGATAAAAAACCGTCAGTGGATTTTCGTTTAAACCGAACAATTCCGTCGTACTATTATCAAGCAGGTATGCATAATCCTCCTGAGCTTTTGACTCCATTTCCTCAGAAACACTCACTAATATACGTTGCTCATAAATACTAAACACACGCACAGCAATGTTTTCCCAAAGAATGCGTTTCGACACTTTTGTTAAAGCGTAGAATTGCTCCACCAATAACGTTAAATTTCCTGCAAACACTTGGTTTAGCACTGCTTCTCGCCAACGATTTCGATTATCAGACCAGCTTGTAACAGACGCATTCTTTAACGGCATTTTTGATAACCACAATCTATTTTCTAACGGGTATTCAAAAACACAGTTAGCTAATGAAGCGTTCAATCCTTTATCAAAACCAGACATGGCATAAAGTACTGGCGCTAGCGTCAGAAAAGCCATGCGTTTCATCACTAACGATGCCGTGACTTTAAGGTTTTCTGCGCCAAGTTCTGGCATGATTTTTTGAAGTGTTTCTAAGCACAATGCTGTATCCAACAGCTTGCTCGAATCGATGGAAAGTGGCTCATTCTGTTGGTAAGACTTAAGTCCAAATGCCGCTAACACCTTCCATTCTTCAGGCAGAAGTACTTGCTCACCATCTCGCTCAACCATGTTTAACGGCCTGAAAATCAAGCTTGCGCCCTTTTCCATAAGGGATACACATTGGCGTGCCAAATAGGGGATCAGTGCTAATATAACACTCCATATCAAACACGGCTTTTACCATATCATGATCTAATATTGTTTCTGGTGCGCCTTGGCAAAATACAGTGCCGTCTTTAATAGCAATCATTTTATGAGCATACCGAGCAGCAAGATTCAAATCATGCAACACCATCAAAATGGTCGTTTTCTGAGTCGCATTCAGCTCAAATAACAAATCTAAGATTTCGATTTGATGGGTCAAATCTAAATAGGTCGTTGGCTCGTCTAATAATAAAATATCGGTGTCTTGTGCTAAGGCCATGGCAATCCAAGCTCGTTGCCTCTGGCCACCCGATAAAGCATCGACGGAACGATCAGCAAACTCAGTCATATTGGTGTCTTGCAAGGCTTTATGCACTAATCGTTCGTCGTCCTTTGTCCAGCTCTGTAACCAGTTCTGATGTGGGTAACGGCCTTGTCGAACCAATTGTTCAACTGTTAACCCTTCTGGTGCTAAAGGTCCTTGAGGTAAAATAGCAAGCTTGCGAGCGACATCCTTTCCAGACAAGGAATGAATATCTGCGCCATTCAGCAGAACCTGTCCAGTCAACGGTTTCAACAAACGAGCAAACGATTTCAACAAGGTAGACTTACCACAACCATTACCGCCCACCAGCACCGATATTCTATTTGGCTCAATGACTAAGTCTAACGATTCTACAATGATTTTTTGTTCATACCCGAGCGACAGAGCAACACACTCTAATGGCTTATTTTCAGACAGACTCATCGTTAAAAAATCCCAATATTGCTCACCGACTTAAAAGCGCTGTCGATAGAGTAAATAAATAAAAAATGGCGCACCGATCGCAGACACAAACACACCAGCGGGAATATCCAAAGGTTGGAACAACAAGCGACCACAAAGATCTGCCAGCATAACCAAGCAAGCACCAACCAATGCAGATATTGGTAATAAAAGAGCAAAGCTCCGCGTGACAAAACGTCGAGCAATATGGGGTGCAATCAAGCCGACAAAGCCCACCGCGCCAGCATAAGCAATGGCTGGTGCCGCCATCACGACACTTAAAAAAAGTAACGACAAACGCAATTTTTGCACCGATATACCAAGCCCTGTTGCAACTTGATCCCCCAATTCTTGCGTGTTCACCCGACGCGCTAAATACAACGCCAAAGGCCAAGAGACTAGCAACCACGGCAATAAGGCTTTTACCTCAACCCAACTAGCACCATACACACTGCCTGTTAGCCAGATATAAGCAGTAATGCTGGTAGAGAGTGGACTCGCTGCAATCACAAAAGTCGTCACCGCCCCCATCGCTGAGGAAACACCAATACCAACTAACACCAATCGCATTGGTGTTACACCACTATTCCAAGCAAGTACATAAATTAACAACGCTGCCAACAAAGCCCCAGAGATGGCGAAAATAGGCAACCAGACAATCCCCATTGCTGTCGCGAAAAAAGATAAAAAACACACCGCTGCGGCTGAAGCGCCGCCCGTAATACCTATGATATCTGGTGATGCCAGTGGGTTTCGTATCATAGACTGCAGCACCAATCCAGACGATGCCAGAGCAGCGCCCACCATGGCGGCCATCAACACTCTTGGCAAACGCAAAATCTCGACGACAAACAATGAACTCTGATCACCTCGTCCAAACAGCGCCAGTATCACCTGCGGCAACGCAATAAACTCCTCACCTAAACAGAGGGAAAGCAAAATAATCGACAGAAAAAAGACAAAGATAATGAGCATCGACAACAAAGAAAGAACAGGGGTCGAAAACGAAAAAAAACGATGACGAACACTAAGCAACTTATTCACGCTTACCCCCTTTTCGAGCCAAATAAATAAAGAAAGGCGCGCCCAAAATTGCCGTCGTCACACCAATAGGCACCTCTTCTGGCATAATAATAAAACGACTAATCAAGTCAGCACACAGCAATAAAGTCGCTCCCCACAACGCACTCAACGGAATAAGCCACTTATGATCATAACCAATCAAAGACCTCACCATGTGAGGCACCATCAAACCGATAAAGCCAATATTCCCGCCCAACGCTACCGCTCCCCCAGCCAAACCAATAACCAGAATACTCAGCACCACTTTAATCAATAACGTGTTTTGGCCTAAACCTTTGGCAATATCATCTCCCGATAACAGAATATTTATGTGTGGTGCGGCCAGCATTGCAAATGTAATACCCACCACAAAATACGGAACAAGTGGAACCACCAATGCCAAATCACGCCCAGAGACAGAGCCGGCAACCCAAAACAAAACACCGTCTAACCCTTCTTGCCCCATGACCAGTATGCCTTGGGTAAAAGCCATAAACAGTGCCGAGATCGCCGCTCCGGACAACACAATGCGAACAGGGGATAAGCCGTCTTTCCCTGAACTACCCAGTCCATAAACCAAGGCACCAGCCACACTCGCCCCAAAAAAAGCCAGCCACAAAAAAGTATTCAGGGAAGTAACTGAAAAGAAAGTCGAAAACAAAACAATGGAAAACACCGCCCCCGCGTTGACGCCAAAGATAGACGGAGAAGCTAGCGGGTTACGCGTTAATGCTTGCATCAAAACACCTGAAACAGCTAAAGCCGCCCCCACCAAGCAAGCAACAAGAGCACGAGATAAACGCGTAGTGCGAATAATAATGTGGTCAATTGATTGAGGATCAAACGCCCAAAATGCAGTCCAGACCGATTTAGTTGAAATGACATATTGCCCGTAAGCAATACTCCCTAATAAAGAGAGCATAAGGCATATAATAGACAGGACAAGAAGGATCCATTTAAACGTGCTACTGCTGTGTAACCCCATAAATGCTCTAGCGATCTACTGGAGATAGTTGATAAATTTGGTACAACTGATCCAGAATATTCTCAGCCCCTAGAATTCCGCCAGACAATAACCAAGCCACATTATCCACTTCATACACTTGCTTGTGCTTCGGTGCATCAAGCATTTTCCACAATGGATGAGATCGCCAAGCACGATAATTTTGTCTGACAGCAGGATCATTGGAATGCAAAATAATAAAGAAGACATCTGCATTCACACTAGGCAACGCTTCTTTTGTTTTAAGTTTGATCCCCCAACCACCTTCGTTGGGCAGCGGAAACTTAAAGCCTATTTCTTTCAATACCACACCAGGAAAACTTTGATTCAAATACAGACGTAAATGATCCGTACGAATATTTAAAATTGCCGCCGTCAAGGGCCAGTTCGCTTCTCGCTTTTTGATCCCGTTACGAAAATTTGTAATGCGCTGCTGAAAGTCATCCCAAATCTGTTTCCCTTTCTCTTTCTTGTTTAATGCTTCTGCCGTTAGATCCAAAATGCTTTTAAAGTCATACACATTCTCTGCCATCACAGTAGGTGCAATCTGCGATAATTGGCGATAGATTTTTTTATGCCGTGATTTGGTTGCAATAATCAAATCCGGCTTTAACGCCACAATAGCTTCTAGATTAGGCTGCGTTTCCAACCCAACATGAGCAACCCCCTTTAGAGCATCTCGTAAATATTCATAAGTTGGCTGCTGTGCCCAAGAATCCACCACACCAACAGGTGTAATCCCTAACGCCACCACCGAATCTGTCGCACTTTGAAATAAAGTCACAACCCGTATTGGATGCCTACTCTTATCCCGACCCTGATCTACCGTTGGTTCGCTAGCAACGGCGGCTTGAATTAACAAAAAAAGCAGCATCAAAGCTAACAAAACGATAGGTAACCATTTTAATCGACCGATCAACATACTCATCAACACCCTTAAATCTACAACGTATCTTTGTACATTAAATAATAGTATTGGAATTATACACAATAATGATTCTCATTTTATATTTAAAATCGATCTCATTTCTGAAAGTTACTTCAGGAAGAGATAAGATTCGCCCTAAAGCCAATCAATACGAATCACCTCGACAAAGAGAACGTAATGAATACAGTTGATCTGCAAAGAAGATAGCTTGGAACGCTTATGGAATGAATTTGCGTCATGAAAATTAGACCTTATTAGCGCTGATGAACCGATTCCACCACACTAATGACACTGCGCTATAGGCTCTCTTTTACGCTTTTTTTGGCTCGCGTTATCAGGTCAGACGGTTTTATTTGCCAGACTAATTTGAAGCCTTTTGCACCCAGATAGAGAAACAACACGGGGATCAACACGGTATTGAAGGCAAACAACGCCAGCAAGGTGAGAAAGTCGTTTACCAAGCCATTTAGCGTTTCCACGTAATGGCTTATCTTGTCTTTAAAATGACCAAGGCCAAAAGCACTTTGTTTAATAGATGAGAAAAAGCTTTGGTCTTCTACTGTGAGATTATCTAGATCATCGATGGATTGTTGTAATACGTCGATTTTGTTTTGCGAGGCCTTGATCTGTTGTTCTGTACGTTGGCGTTCACTCATTAAAAGACTTTGCTGCGTTCGCAAGTTCGCTAGCGTTTCATCGTTATTAAACAGAATATCCAAGGTAGACAAGGTTTCTTTACGCGCTGATATTTGACGATTGAGAGAATCACTTTGAGCGGTCAAACCCACCAAGCGCGCATCATGGCCGGACAATGTTTGCTGTTGTTCATTCTGTTTGATTTGTAACGTCTGTTTGTCTATATCAAGGGATTGTTTGAGATCGGCGACAACGCCTAATCCCGTTGTCACCTCGTTCATCTCGTCAGAGTGCACTTGGATCTTATCCATGGTTTGCGTCTTTTCATCATTCAAAAACGACGCATCAACCAACGCAGACAACAAAACCACCAGCACCAATAAAAACTTTGCACCTACTGCGGTGACAAAGATTTTATAAGCCACTTCGGTAAAGCGACTTCTCACCCAATACAAGTAACCAAATAACAAACCAGACAGAGTCACAAAGGCTTTGAAATACACGGTAGAAATAATTTTCAGCAGAATGCTTTGGAAAATAAGCGACGACACGGCGATCTTCATTACATCGGAAAAATCTTCAATCATGTCGTTAAAAGGGTCTAGTAACTCACCGATAGTAACCGAACTGACAAAAACACTGATTTGAATACTTTGTAATACAGACACCGTCGCATTGAACAGTTTGGCCAAGCCAAATGCGCTTAACGCCTGCACCAAAGACGAAGAAACATAGTCAGACGCTTTGGCATCCAATAAGCCCCACCAAGAAAAGACAATCGCCAACACAATGGCAACGTAATAACCGTTAATTTTGCTTAGTCGCTTAATCACTTTTCGTCCTCACCTTTATATTAGTTCTTACTATTTCGATGCTGCGAACACCAAGAAAAGTTACGCGGTGGTTACCTTTGATAAGGCACAGATAAGTGATTGGCTTATTTTCAATGGATCAATTTCGGCCATGTATCGACCCAGCAACACTGATGTTCATAAGTAGGAATAATCTGAATGACAGGCTTATGTTGATCATGAAAAACCGCTTGGTAAGATAAAGCGACCGCAAGAGGCACAACAGCATCCTTCTCACCCACTAAATGAAGTTGGGGAATATCCGTCAACTCACGCCAATAATCGACCGCATCCAATGACCCAGTAAGAGGAGAAACACCCTTTAATTGCGTCCATAACCCATGATGTAAGTTCCCCGCAACGGTAATTAATTTTACAACATCATTCCGTCGCGCGGCTATTAATGCCGCAATGGCACCACCACCAGAATAACCCACTAGCACTAATTTTTTAGCGCCCTCTTTATTTTTTAAATAAGACACCGCTTGATTCATCGATGAGACAACGTCTGGAGAGAAACGATCTGAGGTCCAATATTTTTTGAGGCATAATTCATTCTGTAAGTACTGACAAGGACGAGCCAAGTAAGCAATCTTACCTGTATCTTTTAGCGCCAATTTTAATGCCATTGGATTTAAGGGCGTTGGATTAGACGAAACCTTGGTTTTACTTATCCAAGCAAGGCCATCCCCTTCTATATAGAGGGTTAATAGCTCGCCCGTTTGTATAGGCGACACATAGCTTTGAATAGGAAAAATTGTTGTATCTATGGTGAATTTTTGCCAATTTTTTTCTGTCGCCAAATGGTCTGCATATTCATATCGAATGCTAGGAGATAAGTTGCTACAGCCTTGTAGCAATATAACGAATAGAGCAAAGCAACACCAAAGGCTAGGTCTAAACAATACAATTTCTCCTCAAAACAAGCCCTGCTAGCAAAAGCACTAACAGGGTAAAAGTATTAACAGGGCAAAATGGATGCTATGTGTAAACCGCCATTAAAACAACCGTTTCTGGTATGGACCCACTTTTGTCCCATATAAAAAATGTGTTGTATCGACCAAAATAAAATCGAAGTGAAACCTTACTAAAAGCTAGTAAATACGAGGATTACAGAGTTAGTGACCATTATAGAAATGGTGCGCCCGAGAGGATTCGAACCTCCGGCCTTCGCCTCCGGAGGGCGACGCTCTATCCAGCTGAGCTACGGGCGCATTATGATTGCGTGGCGCTAATTCTGTTGCAAGGTGCAAACAAGGCCATCACAAATTGGTGTGCGTATTCTAAAGGAAATCACTCAGGATTCCAGTGCTTAAAGCAATAAAGAACAGATATAAGCTGTTTTTTATTGCTTTGGTATCAAAAGCTTTTCTTGTTAGCTGTTTACACCGCAAACAACTAACTCATGGAAAAAAACTTAGCCTATCTTATGCAATTCAGTCACATCAAATTCTGCAATAACGTCTTTGGTTACTTCTAAAAACGTCTTGATATGATCCGTTTTCATATGGTCTTGCCACGCATCGTAGTCGGTCCAACGTTCGAAGTAGACGAACGCTCCCGGAGTCTTGTTATTTTGATGAAGGTCATATTGCAAACAACCCACTTCCGCGCGGGTTGGCACCAATAAAGCTTCTAAAGCGGCTTTTAAGGCTGCGCTTTTTCCAGAGTGCGCGCGAGTATTGGCGACGAGTACGAGTTCAATGGTCATGTTTGTTTCCTTGTCTAATGGACGTGTTACAAAAATAAAGTAAAGGTGAGGAACAACGCTAAACAAAAAAATACGCGAGTAGATTCACGCCTTTGTGTTTAAATAACTGTATCGTTTTTTACTCTTAATCACTAAGGATTCATTGTGACTGTTTCTATCCCGCCTTCCATTAAACGTTTTAGTATTCTTGGTGCAGTTTGTTTTGCCCTAGGGCTTTCTTCGCTGGCTGGTGCGGCACGTTCAGGTGAACAAGTTTTTAATACTTATTGCGTTGCTTGTCATATGAGCGGTGTTGCAGGGGCGCCGCGATTTGGTAACCATGAAGACTGGCAACCGCGAATCGATAAAGGCTTAGATACCTTGCTAAAAGACGCGATCAGCGGCATTAAAGCCATGCCGCCAAAAGGTTTATGCTTTGATTGCAGTGATGATGAGCTGAAACTCGCTATTGAATTCATGATAGACAACAGCAAAGATTAGTTTTTTTCAGCGTCGTGTGCTAGCCGTTTAACATGGCTTTTAATGCCGACAATGACGCCTGACCACGTTCTTTTTTGGCGCTTTCCCCTTCGTCTCCTCGCCCTTCCCAAACTAAGTCTTCTTCTGGAAGTTCATCAAGGAACCGGCTTGGTAAACAGTCGATTTCTTCACCGTATTGTCGGCGTTTCGCGGCCATGGTGATGCATAAGGTTTTTTTCGCCCGCGTGATGCCAACGTAAGCCAGACGACGTTCTTCTTCGATGTCGTCGTTTTCTATACTGTTTCTGTGGGGCAAAAGTTCTTCTTCACAGCCGATCAAAAAAACATGCGGATACTCTAAACCTTTAGATGCATGAAGCGTCAAAAGTTGTACTTTATCTTCGTCTTCCTCTTCTTCTTGGCGCTCTAGCATGTCAATCAATAGCAGCTTGCTAATCGCCTGATCCAAACCGGCAGTTTCGTCTTCTTCCCAAGCGGATTCCATCATGCGTTGAATAGAATCCAGTAAGAAGCGCACGTTTTCGATGCGACGATCACCTGCCTTAGACGAAGACGTTTGCTCTTGAATCCAGCCGTAATAATCCATGTCATGAATCATTTGCTCTATCACTGGCACGGGAGACGCCCCTTCTAGACGTTTACGTAAGGTAGACATCCAACTCTCGAAGTCTTGCAGGCTTTTCAGCGAGCGGCCTGTAATGGTTTCTTCTAACTCTTTGTAACCAGACGCTTCAAACAAACTCACGCCGCGTTCAGTGGCAAGGTTACCCACTTTTTCTAGTGTTGCGGGGCCGATTTCTCGGCGCGGTAAATTCACCACTCGCAAAAAAGCATTGTCGTCTGATGGGTTCACTAACAGACGTAAATACCCCATCAAATCTTTGATTTCCGCGCGGGAGAAAAAAGACGTGCCGCCATTCATTTTGTAAGGAATCCGGTAGGCTTGCAGTTTAATTTCCAATAAACGCGCCTGGTGATTGCCTCGATACAAAATAGCAAAATCTCGATACGGAATGTCATGGCGCAAATGACGAGATTGTATTTCAGCCGCCACACGTTCCGATTCTGAGTCTTCATTTCGGGTGACCATCACGCGAATCGGATCGCCTATTTCATGGTCACTCCACAAGGCTTTGTCATGAATATGAGGATTGTTCGCTATTAACGTATTGGCGGCTTTCAAGATGGTTTTAGTCGAACGGTAGTTTTGCTCTAGCTTGACCAGTTTTAAGTTTGGATAATCGACCGACAAGCGTTCTAGGTTTTCAGGACGCGCACCACGCCATGCGTAGATGGATTGGTCATCGTCGCCCACTAAGGTAAAGCAGCGTCTATAACCGGCTAATAAACGAATCAATTCATATTGACTGCCGTTGGTGTCTTGGCACTCATCCACCAGCAAATAGCGGACTTTTTTCTGCCAGCGATCACGCAACGTTTCATCTGCCATTAACAAGCTGACAGGAAGCAAAATAAGGTCATCAAAATCCACCGCGTTGTAGGCACGCAAATAACGCTGATATTGTGCGTAAACTTGCGCCGCCAACAAGAACTCCTCGGTATCGGCGTTGGTCATGGCCTCTTGCGGTGTTGTTAAGTCGTTTTTCCAATTGGACACTGTGTTCTGACAATAGCCTGCGGAGTCCGTTTGACCGTTAAACTCTTTGTCCAGAATTTCTTTGATCAGGCTGAGGGAGTCTTGGGAATCAAATAAAGTGAAGCCTTCTTTTAAACCTGCCCGACGAAACTCTTTGCGTAGAATGCGTAAGCCTAAATTGTGAAAGGTCGAAATGCTCAAGCCTCGGCTTTCTTGTTTAGAAAGCATACCAACAACACGTTCTTTCATCTCTCGAGCGGCTTTGTTTGTAAAAGTTACCGCGATAATGCTGTTCGCTTTATACCCACAGGTTTGAATCAAATACGCGATTTTCGTCGTGATTACACTAGTTTTCCCTGATCCTGCTCCGGCCAATACCAGTAAAGGCCCATCGATTTTTTTAACGGCATCGAGTTGGCGTTCGTTTAGATTTCTCAAACGTTGGGATATGGAAGGAAGGGACTCACTCATGGAAAAACTCTGGCTGCGCGGCGGTTAAAAATCAGCACTAAGTGTACCCGACATTACATCGACTCGCACTGACATAACCGTTCGATCAGGCACAAAAAAGGGACACCAGAATGGCGTCCCTTTTATTATTACTCGCGTAAACGCTTATTTAGAAGTGTCTTCGCTGTTATTTTCCAAAACAGGTCGACGGCTCCAATAGCTCGCCAACAAAGAACCCGAAATATTGTGCCAAACACTGAAAATAGTGCCTGGTAACGCCGCCATTGGCGTGAAGAATTTCACCGCCAACGCCGCCGCCAAACCTGAGTTCTGCAAACCCACTTCAAACGCAATCGTACGACATACTCGCGCATCAAAGCCAAGTAAGTAAGTTACCCAATAGCCTAAGGTCAAACCAATCGCATTATGGATAATTACAGCAGCCGCTACGATGAGGCCAACTTGAACAATTTTTGACGCGCTCAAGGCCACGACAATCGCAATGATAAGGACAATCGCGAACATAGAAATGTAAGGAAAAATCGGCTCTGCTTTGCGCACAAACTTCGAAAAAAACGTATTAATCAACACACCCGCCGCAACAGGTAATAATACAATTTTGAGTAGGCTCAACAACATACCAGCCACAGGCACATCAACACTTTGACCTATCATCAAAGACACTAAGAAAGGCGTTAGTATCACACCAATCAAGGTCGAAATCGCGGTCATGGAAATAGACAACGCGGTATCGCCTTTCGCCAAATAACACATCACATTCGAGGACGTACCGCCCGCAACGCTGCCAACCAGCAACATACCAACTGTTAACTCGGTATCAAAACCAAACGCAAACGCCACACCAAACGCCGCTATCGGCATCACTAAAAATTGCAGAATAACACCCACACCAACGGCCTTACGGTTTTTAAGGACTTGTTTGAAGTCTGTTGGGCTTAGGGTTAATCCCATTGCTAACATGATGACTGTCAGTAATGGAACAATTTGAGTTTTCAAGCCGACGAATAAGTCCGGTTGAAAAAAGGCAAGCACAGAAAGTAACAATGCCCAAAGAGGGAACAGCTGAATAACCATAATGTATAACTCCATTTACGCCACTCTGCTTTGCCAAAGATAAGTCAGCAACAGCGAATACGTGACCACAATTAATTATTATTAATCCCATCATATATCACCTACTCATGACTTTATTTTATGCGGCAAAACCGTCACTTAAAAGCCATCCACACAAGTAGACAAATAAAATAAGGGCAAAGAGTGTAACGAAATGAAACCGGTTAAAACAGCTTTTATCACCCGCTTAAAAGGCGTTAATAGACGATTACGAGCTTCGCTCAAGAAGAAACTGCCATCGACAAGGTTTTTTCCATTTTTCGATAACTTAACGATTCCATTAAATACGCTCTGGTTACCGGTGAGTCATTTAAATCCGCTAAGGTGAGTGCCACTTTTAAAACCCGATGATAAGCGCGAGCCGACAGTTTTAAGGTTTCTAACGCTTGCTGCATAAAATGTTTATCGTCGTCGCTTAGGGCGCAAATAGATTCTAACTGCCGTCCGCTTAACAAGGCATTTTGTACACCTTGGCGTGCTCGTTGCCTCGCTACGGCTTTTTCAACGCGCAAACGAATACTGGCGCTGCATTCACCCTCTTCTTGAGCGTTCACCAAAACATTAGATGGCAATGGTGGCACTTCCACATGCAAGTCGATCCGATCTAAAAAAGGCGCTGAGAGTTTTTTGAGGTACTTTTGACTGGCACTGGATTGGTAATAATCTTGTCCGCCGTTGTATGCTTCGTTGCTGGCGTTCATCGCGGCAACCAGTTGGAAGCGCGCTGGAAAGGACATCTGCCCACGCGCTCGTGAAATATGCACTTCACCACTTTCTAGCGGTTCTCGCAAAACCTCTAAAACCTTACGATCAAATTCTGGCAGCTCATCAAGGAACAAAACACCACAATGCGCCAAAGAGGCTTCACCCGGTTTAGGAATGGAACCGCCTCCAACAAGAGCCGCCGCGGAACAAGTATGGTGCGGAGATCGAAATGGACGTTCTGACCAATGCCAATCCAGTCCCATCTTTCGCCCTGCGACTGATTGAACCGACGCCACGGCAAGCGCTTCAGCTTCGGTCATGGCTGGCATGATGCTGGGCAAACGCGATGCCAACATGGTTTTTCCGGTGCCAGCCGGACCAATAAAAAGGAGGTTATGACCACCGGCCGCTGCGACTTCCAAGGCGCGTCGCGCTTGGTATTGGCCTTTCACATCACGCATGTCTTTGTGGTCCAAGGGTAACGGCGCCGTCGATTTAGAAACACAGGCCGGCAGCTTACTCAGCTTTAGAAGGTGCGCGGTGACTTGAGTAAGGTGTTTTGCAAACACCGCATCACTTTCAACCAAAGCCGCTTCTTGTTGATTGTCTTCTGGAAGAATCAGTTGTCGATTAGCCTGATGACAAGCAATCGCCGACGGCAATAAACCAGGCACGCCACGAATATCACCCGATAATGCCAACTCACCAATAAATTCAATATCTTGAAGATTCACTTCACCTAATTGACCTGAAGCGACCAGCACACTGATCGCAATTGCTAAATCATAACGACCGCCTTCTTTGGGTAAATCCGCAGGGGCAAGGTTAATGGTGACTCTTCTGGTGGGAAATTCGAAATGGCTATTAATAATCGCGCTACGCACACGATCTTTTGCTTCTCGAACCGCCGCTTCTGGCAATCCAACAATATTTAAAGAAGGTAAACCGTTCGATATATGGGTTTCGACTGTGACTAAAGGGGACGCCACACCCACTCGGGCACGACTGTAGATGGTTGCTAAACTCATGATCACTCCTTGATCCTATTTTAAAATGTTCTTTTTATCGTGAAAAGCAATCCGGCTCTTCACTTCTTTCGTATCTTTGTTTGTCTACGTTTACGAGATTACGAAATCCACATGCATCAAATAAACCCAAATAAATTACTTTTGTCTAAATGGACATCAACGTCACCACAATACAAAGAAAAGCATTTTATCGTCACCAAACTCATTCGGGACGAAGAAGAAACGGTTATAGAGTGCGTTCTTGAAGCTGTGATAAACAAGAACCAACATACCACACCTTGGCAAGTACTGAAGTCGTCAGACAACTGGCAACAAGGCTGGAAGTGAATAGCTACTCGCTTTCTGTCTTTTGATAGGCGCTCATCTACCCTTATGAGCGCCTTTTTTATACGCTACTTTTCCAGTTCATTTAAACGCGCTTCTAATATGGCCAATTTTTCACGGTATTTTGCCAACATAGCCGCCTGTACTTCAAACTCTTCTCGTGTAACCAAATCCATTTTGCTTAATGTATTTCGGGCAACTTCGTGTAGTTGCGCCTGAATTTCTGCTTTAGGTAGCTTACCAATCGTCTCTGCGGCTTGCTCTAATCCGGTACCCAATTGCTTTATAAATTGATCTATCATGTCATTCCCGTTTTTAACATTTACAATGCCTATTAGTATAGAAGCCTAAGGAAGGTGCAAACAAGTCATCTATCGTGCATCTTTAATAAGGACGTTCTCCTGAGCATAAAAAATCAGTCTATCGCACTGGCAAGACGCCTCTTTTCTGTGCGTGAAATCACCACTCAGCGGCCTTTATTAAAGCACTCCCCCTAAATAAGGCACACATAAAACGCACCACTGTGTGTTTTTTTCTGATCAAAAGCAACAAGGTAAGGCGCTTACTGGTAGATCACCCCCTTCTTTGATAGATCAACCGCACCAAGTTAACGCAACGCACTATAAAGACACCCCAATATGCCGCACTAAATAAAGCCAACCGCGACTCTTTTTAATTTCAAAAAACAAACAAAATCCTTACAAACCCCGTATAGCAAAGGCTTTTAAGGATGTGGCACGCATATTGAATAAAGCTAACTACCTGCGATACGACAATAAAACTGACTTTTAAAGGAGACAGTGGGTATGAAGCTTATAACTGCCATCATCAAGCCATTTAAACTCGATGATGTTCGAGAAGCACTTTCTGAGATCGGTGTTCAAGGTATCACCGTAACAGAAGTAAAAGGTTTCGGACGTCAAAAAGGCCACACAGAACTATACCGCGGCGCTGAATATGTAGTGGACTTTTTACCTAAGGTAAAAATCGAGCTAGCGATTGCAGACGACATGACAGACCAAGTCGTTGAAGCCATCACTGGCGCAGCGAACACTGGCAAAATCGGCGACGGTAAGATCTTTATCGTTAACCTTGAACAAGCGGTTCGTATTCGTACCGGAGAGACTGGGGTTGAAGCGGTTTAATCACTGCTCAAATCTTACAAGCCTTTAGGGGGGCGAAACATGCAAGATCAAATTTTTCACTTACAATATGCCATGGACACCTTTTACTTCTTGGTGTGTGGCGCACTGGTTATGTGGATGGCAGCGGGATTTGCCATGTTGGAAGCAGGTCTAGTACGTGCTAAAAACACCACTGAGATTTTAACTAAGAACGTGGCATTATTTGCCATCTCTTGCATCATGTATCTCGTTTGCGGTTACTCCGTCATGTACGGTGGTGAGCTGTTTCTAACGGGTATTCAAGATGTAGACGTTGCTTCTACTCTAACGGATTTTTCTGGCCGTGAAGGTGGCTTCGAAGGCGGTTCGATTTATTCTGGCGCTTCAGATTTCTTCTTCCAGGTGGTATTCGTTGCAACGGCAATGTCTATTGTCTCTGGTGCCGTTGCTGAGCGTATGAAGCTTTGGTCTTTCCTTATCTTTGCAGTGGTAATGACGGCGTTCATCTACCCAATGGAAGGTAACTGGACATGGGGCGGCGGTTCTGTTTTCGGCATGTATAGCCTTGGCGACCTAGGTTTCACTGACTTTGCAGGTTCCGGTATTGTTCACATGGCGGGTGCCTCTGCCGCATTGGCTGGTGTATTGGTGCTTGGTGCTCGTAAAGGCAAATACGGTCCTAACGGTGAAGTTCGTGCCATTCCTGGTGCTAATTTACCGCTTGCGACACTGGGTACTTTCATCCTTTGGATGGGCTGGTTCGGTTTCAACGGTGGTTCTGTTCTGAAGCTTGGTGATATCGCAAGTGCTAACTCTGTGGCGATGGTGTTTTTGAATACCAACGCAGCGGCAGCAGGCGGCGCAATCGGCGCACTTATTCTAGCTCGTATCTTATTCGGTAAAGCCGATCTAACCATGCTTCTAAACGGCGCATTGGCTGGTCTGGTTGCTATCACAGCAGGTCCTGATACACCTTCTGCTCTTGGAGCAACGCTAATAGGTCTAGTCGGCGGTGTGATTGTTGTTGTGTCTATCCTGACGCTAGACAAACTTAAAATTGATGATCCAGTGGGCGCGATCTCTGTTCACGGTGTCGTTGGTCTTTGGGGCTTACTAGCAGTACCTCTTACAAATGACGGTACAACATTCGGCGGACAAATCGCCGGTGCATTGACTATCTTCGTTTGGGTATTCGTCTCTAGCCTAGTGGTTTGGCTGATCATCAAAGCCATCATGGGTGTTCGAGTGACGGAAGAAGAAGAATACGAAGGCGTTGACCTTTCTGAATGTGGTATGGAAGCGTACCCAGAATTCAGTAAGTCATAATCCCAACATTATCGTAAAGACTCTTTTATAATCCAAAAACCCTCGCTTCGGCGGGGGTTTTCTTTTTTCCTCTATTTAAATAAAAATTAACGCCCTCATCACGTAAAGAAGCGGTATTATCCTGTCATATAAAGACACCACTGCACTGCGAAATCGATACTGGAAATAAGAGTACTCAATACAATGGCAGGCAGACAACACAGCAGAGGACATCATGCTAGAAGACTTACATTTAAAAATTCGGAATTTAACCAATAATGATTACGAGCCAGTAAAAGCACTGATGGACAAGGTCTACCATGACATCGGTGGTTCTTGGCCTAAACACACCATACACCAGCTGATAAAAGATTTTCCTGAAGGGCAAATTTGCCTAGAAGATCACGGTAACATTGTCGGTATCGCCCTGTCCGTTCAGGCGAATTATCAACGTTTCAGTAATCCGCATACCTATGACGACCTAGTGGATCAGAAAGAAAACATTCTGAATGATCCTGAAGGCGATGCTATGTATGGTCTGGATGTGCTTATTTCGCCAGAATATCGCGGTTATCGTTTGGGCCGACGACTTTATGAAGCGCGCAAAGAGTTGTGCCGTCAACACAACCTTCGTGCCATTTTAGCGGGCGGGCGAATTCCCAATTATCACCAGCATGCACACAATTTATCGCCAGCCGAATATCTAGAATCGGTGCGTGAAAAAAAGATCTACGACCCTATTTTATCATTCCAACTTTCGAACGATTTCCAAGTTACTCGATTGCTAAAACGTTACTTGCCAGAAGATGAAAAATCACAAGGCTATGCGACGCTTTTAGAGTGGAAGAATATTTTTTACGCACCAGAAACCAGCGTTATTCGTACACGTAAAACACAAGTTCGTATTGGTGCTATTCAGTGGCAAATGCGAGAAGTCGCCAGTGTGGACGAGTTGTTGACACAAGTTGAATACTTTATCGATGCGGTATCCGATTACAAAAGCGACTTTGTATTATTCCCCGAATTTTTTAATGCACCGCTTATCGGTTTGAGTCCAGACCAAAGCAACCAAACCGAAGCCATTCGCTTTTTGGCCAGTTTTACTGAACGCTTCAAAAATGAAATGTCCCAACTCGCTGTGAGCTACAATATCAACGTCATCACCGGCTCGATGCCTCTGATGGAAGACGACATTCTTTATAACGTCAGCTATTTATGTCGCCGCGACGGTACGGTAGAAGAACAGAAAAAAATCCACATCACACCGCATGAGCGCCGTGATTGGATCATCCAAGGTGGCAATGAACTGCGCGTCTTTGACACCGACGCTGGACGCGTTGGTATCTTGATCTGCTATGACGTTGAATTCCCTGAGCTTGGACGTTTACTTGCCCAACAAGACATGGACATTCTCTTTGTTCCTTTCTGGACTGACACAAAAAATGGCTACTTACGTGTGCGCCATTGCGCCCAAGCACGCGCCATTGAAAACGAATGTTATGTGGTTATTTGTGGCAGCTGCGGCAACCTTCCACAAGTTGAAAACTTGGACATTCAATACTCACAAAGTTCTGTCTTTTCACCGTCCGATTTCTCTTATCCGCACGATGCGGTCATGGCGGAAACGACACCCAATACTGAGATGATCATGTTCGCAGATCTTGATCTAGATAAGTTGAAATTAACGCGTAGCGAAGGTTCCGTTAACAATTTGAAAGACCGTCGTACCGACCTTTACTCTGTAAATTGGCACAAAAAGTAATCACAACCTTGTGATAACATGGACGTTATCGCAACTTAATGACGGGGAGCTGCTGCTCCGCTCCTTCCGATGATACAAAGAGACTCTCATGGCCAAAGCAAAAACCGCTTTTGTATGCAACGAATGCGGAGTTGACTACGCAAAATGGCAAGGACAATGCCAAGCCTGCAATGCGTGGAACTCCCTATCTGAAATTCGACTTACCTCTGGAAAAACCTCTGCGCGCGTCTCTGCGAGCCAAGATCCACGCTACCAAGGCTATGCTGGCGCCGTCACTGGTATCCAAAATTTATCCGATATCGATTTAGGCGATGTACCCCGATTCAGCTCTGGTGCTAACGAATTTGACCGAGTATTGGGCGGCGGTTTAGTGCCTGGCGGTGTGGTGTTAATTGGTGGATCGCCCGGCGCCGGTAAAAGCACCCTATTATTGCAAACCATGTGCTGGCTCGCACAACACCAAAGCGCCTTGTATGTAACGGGTGAAGAATCCTTGCAGCAAGTCGCTATGCGCGCCCAACGGCTTGGCTTGCCAACACAAAATCTCAAGATGCTGTCCGAAACCAATGTGGACGCCATTTTAACCATCGCTCAACAGGTCAAGCCTAAAGTCATGGTCATTGACTCCATTCAGGTCATGCATTTGGATGGCGTTGAATCCGCTCCTGGCAGCGTGTCACAAGTAAGAGAAAGTGCCGCGGTCTTAACGCGTTTTGCAAAACAAACGCAAACGGCGGTGTTACTCGTTGGTCACGTTACCAAAGACGGTACTCTTGCTGGGCCAAAAGTCCTTGAACACATGGTCGACTGTTCGGTGTTATTAGAAGGTTCTGAAGATTCTCGCTTTCGTACATTGCGCGGCATGAAGAACCGCTTTGGCGCCGTCAATGAACTTGGTGTTTTTGCCATGCTTGAAAATGGCTTAAAAGAAGTTAAGAATCCCAGCTCTATTTTCCTAAACCGCAGCAATCATCCTGCGGCTGGCAGCCTAGTTGTGGTGGTATGGGAAGGCACCCGACCTTTATTAGTAGAGCTACAAGCCTTGGTCGACGATTCGCCACTTGGCAATCCAAGACGCGTCACGGTCGGGTTTGATCATAATAGACTCGCTATGCTGTTAGCGGTATTACACAAACACGGCGGTTTATTAACCTCTGATCAAGATGTGTATTTGAACGTGGTGGGTGGGGTTAAAGTGTTGGAAACCAGCGCGGATCTCGCGGCCATTGCGGCTGTTGTTTCTAGCTTCCGCGATCGAGTTTTACCCCATGACTTAGTCGTGATGGGCGAAGTCGGCTTATCTGGTGAAATTCGCCCTGTTCCATCAGGGCAAGAACGTATTAGTGAAGCGGCCAAACATGGATTCACCAGAGCCGTCGTGCCAAAAGCTAACCGCCCGAAAAAGCCGATTGAAGGCATGAAGGTCATTGGTGTTGAACGTTTGTCAGAAGCCTTAGACGCCATTTTTGAAGATTAGTCTTTCTTTACGACGTCACGAGCGAATCCAAGACGAGGCAAAAACAGACGAGAAAAACGGAGTTTATGGGTTATAAATGAGTATTTTGAGTCTGTTTTTAACAAAGTATTGGGGAGCGCAGTCGTCGTTCTATTCAAACAGGTCCGCGATAAGTTCATCTTCCATACCATAAGGTAATGCTTTAGCAGAGTCCGCTTCCAAACGCTCTTGACGAGCTTTTAATAAGCGCATTCTGCGTTGCTGACACAAGTCCAATACTTGATGACGCGCTTCATTGGATAACGAAAACCAATGAAAACGCTCATCTCGACTGCGCAAACACCCTTTGCAAAAGCCCTTCGTACTGTTCTCACACACACCTCGACAAGGACTTTCTATGGTAAACAGTTCTATTTGTTCCATAATTCCTCCCTGCGGACATGTTCGCTTTTAAACAACTAGATTTTCGATTTTATTGTGTGGCAAGCTGATAATCATAGGTTTCTTCGGGCGATAAAAAATACACTCTATCGGCGGGGGCCGCATCCAGTGAGAACCAATAAAAGCGCTCTGGCACCCCCATTTCTAGATAAAAATTAACATACACTGCGTGTATCGAATCGGCAACATTGACGTTCGCCGCTTTCATTCTTGAGCCATCAGACCAAGCATGCACGCCAACACCAGCTCCGGCTCCAATGGTTCTTTCCACGCCACCTAAGAATAGATCAACACCACCGGAAAGCACATAACCGGTCTGCGCTATGTGAGTATTCAAGCCTAAACGACGAATCAAACGCGCGCCCTCCATCGTAGCTTGTTGGTCCACAGATCCAGGAATATCGACCAAAACCAATTCCGTTACATTGGGGTTTTGTTTTATTAAGTGGCTCAACTCTTCAACTAAATTACTATCAAGTACACCAGACAAGTAAGCACTATTTTCTTCTATATCTATGACCAAACCGTCGATCATATCAGCCTCTGCTTTTTTATTTACAGCCAATTCTGAACAAGCGGTTAAAAATGTCACTATCATTAGGCATAAGAACAGTGATAATAGAGCAACATTACGTTTATTTTTTTCCATATTACGTCCGATAGCTTAGAAAATATTTTTTTAGTATTGCTGAAACAAAACACATTTTATATCGTAACTATGATTTTATGTTGTCGCTATGGAAGTGCAATGAATCAAAAATGCTTTTTATACTGTATCAATTTAACCAGTCAAGGATTACAGCGCCCGTGGTAAATAACAACACTGTAAAACAACCTCACTCTTTTACGTCAAACAACGTCTTCAATCACCTTCAGCAAATGTCTAATATTTTCAATATCACGTCTGCGACTGGATCTATTGCCCATTTTATTTTCATTTTTATATTTTTATATATTGATCAAACAACGCTTGCTTGGATAAATATCCTCAGTGTTTCTGCATGGCTGCTGACATTTTGGTTTAACCGTGTTCGGCGTCATGACATTTCTATTTTGATAATGAGTGTAGAAGTGTTCGCTCATGCTTTAGTCGCCACCAGCGTATTAGGTGCAGACGCTGGATTTCAGTATTATCTTTGGCCAATGGCATTGCTTGTGATGGCGATTCCATCTCTTAGCGTGACTTGGTCTACGATAATCGCTTTTTTTCATATAACAACCTTCACATTACTCACTCTTTTTTGTCACACCAGAGTGCCGACTTTAGACTCTTACTACACACTCATTTTTCTATTAAATTTGGCGAGTGCCAGTATTCCCTTCATTGCTACTGCTGCAATTTCTCGCTCAATCTATGCAAGCCAATATTCTGTTATGGCAAAATTAGCCGAAAAAGATGCGCTAACTCAGCTGTTTAATCGTCGTTTTGGTCTTGAAGCATTGAACCATTATGTGAATCAACCCCCTGAAAACAGAGTACCTTTTTGCATCAGCTTAGTCGACGTTGACCTGTTCAAATTAGTAAATGATCAACTAGGGCATAGCAAAGGAGACGAAGCACTCATCAAAATTTCAAGCTACCTCTCTAAATCCATGCGAGAAACAGACATATCAAGCCGCTGGGGAGGCGAAGAATTTTTATTCATCTTTCCCAATGTTGAACTGCACCAAATTCGACAACGTATCGAAAAAATATGTCATGGCATGCCTAATCATATTTTCTTAGAAAATTGGGACCAAGCGATTAGCTGTAGTTTTGGTCTGATCCAAGTAGACCAAAATGAATCCACTGAAGACGCATTGAAACGGGTTGATGATTCTCTTTATCAAGCCAAAAAAAATGGTCGCTACCAAGTGGTAAGCGACCAATAAAAACAGCACTATCAGTTTTGATAGAGCTGCCTGGGATTTCTATAAATTCGCCCTATACTAAGACGGAAAAGAAAAGCTCTTACCTTCACGAATACCCGCCGAAGGCCAGCGCTGTGTAATGGTTTTACGTTTTGTGTAAAAGCGTACGGCATCTGGACCGTAGGCATGTAGATCGCCAAACAAAGAACGCTTCCAACCGCCAAAACTGTGATACGCCACAGGCACAGGTAAAGGCACATTGATCCCAACCATACCCACTTCAATATGGTCAGAGAAGTAACGCGCGGCTTCGCCATCACGGGTAAAAATACAGGTTCCGTTACCGTATTCATGGTCGTTAATCAGCGTCATCGCTTCTTCCATGGTATCAACACGAACCACTTGCAGAACTGGACCGAAAATTTCTTGCTGATAACTCTCCATCTCTTTGGTGACACCATCGATTAGGGTCGCACCAACAAAGAAACCTTTTTCATAACCTACGACTTGTGGATGACGACCATCAACGACAATGGTTGCGCCTTGTGATTCCGCGCTATCAATAAAGCCAACCACTTTTTCTTTATGTTCTTTGGTAATGACAGGGCCAAAATCATTAGTTTTATCTGAGCATTCACCTACTTTTAGCGGTTTCATGGCTTCAGCCATTTTACTAATCAAGGCATCACCCGCTGTCTTACCAACGGCAACGGCAACCGACAACGCCATACAACGTTCGCCTGATGAACCAAAGGCCGCGCCAAGCAACTGACTCACTACGTTGTCCATATCGGCATCTGGCATCACAATCGCGTGATTTTTCGCCCCGCCTAATGCCTGACAACGTTTACCGTTAGCGCTGGCTTTGCTGTAAATATATTCCGCAATCGGTGTGGAACCAACAAAGCTCACCGCTTTTACGCGCTTATCTTCCAATAAGGTATCAACAGCAACTTTATCGCCATTTACCACATTAAAAACACCCGCTGGTAAGCCTGCTTCGTGCAACAGTTCAGCAATAAACAAAGCCGTGCTTGGGTCGCGTTCAGACGGTTTCAAGATGAAGGTGTTCCCACACACGATTGCCATCGGAAACATCCATAATGGCACCATGGCAGGGAAATTAAATGGCGTAATCCCGGCAACCACACCAAGCGGCTGGAACTCACTCCAAGAATCAATATTCGGACCAACGTTTTTGCTGTACTCACCTTTTAATAGCTCTGGCGCACCACACGCGTATTCAACGTTTTCAATACCTCGCTGTAATTCGCCCGCAGCATCGTGGCAAATTTTGCCATGTTCAGCGCCAATCAATTCACAAATTTTATCTGAATGCTTTTCCAACAACGCTTTATAGTTAAACATGATTCGAGCGCGCTTTAATGGCGGCGTATTTCGCCACTCAGGGTAAGCCGCTTGCGCCACCGTAATCGCCTCTTCTACGGTTTCTTTTGAAGCAATAGCGACTTTTTTCGATACTTCTCCCGTTGCTGGGTTAAACACATCTTGAGTGCGTGCGGCTTGCTGTGACCGTTTACCGTCGATCAAATGTCCGATAATTTCCATGAGCGCTCCCTATTTATTACGTTAAGTCGTTAGGCTAAATTTTCTCATCAACATTCGTTGCTATGAATACTGTGCATTGACACTACTATGCCAAGAGGAATAGATTATAAAAACTCGAATCTATTAACGCTTAGTTAACCCTTTACTTAACTAAACGAATCTACCATGAGCGATGGCATAACCTGCGTTGTGTCTATTATTAGGATCAACAATGAATAAGTTTAAAAGTCAGGTAAGCGACGCAGACCTTAGAATTTTGCGCATTTTTAGAACCGTCGTGGAATGTGGTGGTTTTTCCGCTGCAGAAGTCGAGCTCAACATTAGCCGGGCCGCTATTAGCATCGCGATATCTGACTTGGAAACGCGTCTCGGATTTAGACTTTGTCAGCGAGGTAGATCTGGATTTTCTCTGACAAACGAAGGCAGCCAAGTTTATGACTTTACGCTACAACTACTGTCTTCTATCGAAGATTTTCGCACTAATATCAATGCCCTCCACCAGAATTTGAAAGGCGAATTCAACATTGGCATAACAGATAATTTAGTCACTTTGCCTCATACTCGAATAACAAGAGCGCTTGCCGGCCTAAAAGACAAAGGGCCACAAGTCACAATTAACATTCGTATGATTCCACCAAACGATGTGGAAAGGGGGGTGTTAGATGGCGGACTGCAAATTGGCATTGTTCCAGACCTGAAAATTTTAAGCGGATTAGATTACCACCACCTTTATCAAGAAGAATCCAAGCTCTATTGCAGTGACACTCATCCTTTATTTGCCTTAGGCGACAAAAAAATAACCAAAGCCAAACTAAAAGAGTTTGATGCCGTTTTACCTGCCTACGCACAAACACCAGAAATAAAAAGTCAGCACCAACCTTTAAGCGCAAGTGCGACGGCGACAGACCGCGAGGGAATCGCTTTTCTCATCTTGACGGGACGTTACATTGGTTTTTTACCCGACCATGTGGCCGAGCACTGGATTCGTGATGGCCGAATGCGCGCGCTTCTACCGAGTGAATGCCATTACATCACTCAATTTTCTGCCATTACCAGAAAAGGCGCTCGTGCCAACCTTATTCTAGAAACGTTCTTAGCGGAACTAGAGAAAACACAGTAACCAATAAAACGCCGTACATAAAAAACAACTATGCTTGAAATAAGATCATAAAAAGATTAGATAGTCACAAAGGGAATATCTTTAATATATATTTAAAAATTCATATCCAGCAGCAAGAGATATAAAATACTTTCATCTAATTATTTTCAAAATACTTACGGAGTAATAAATGAACCGCGTAAAGCGTATAAATATGATAGCCGGGGCCACCCTCGCCGCTACATTATTCCTAACGGGCTGCTCATCAGATGAAAATGAAGTCTCTGTAGAGAAAGAAATCATCCGACCAGTCAAACTCATTACAATCAGCTCAACAGATGCCATTAACATTCGCCGATTTCCTGCAGAACTAAAAGCCAGCAAAGAAGCCGATTTAGCGTTTCGTGTTGGCGGTCAATTAAAGAACATTCACGTGGTTGCAGGACAGCGAGTGACAAAAGGAGAGTTACTCGCTGCTCTTGATCCTACTGACTTCACCCTGCAAGTAGAACTTGCTGAAGCCAACCAACGCCTTGCCGAAGTTCAATTCAACCGTATTCAAACAATGTTAAAGCAAAACGCAACAACAAAATCCCAATACGATTCAACAAAAGCGACATTGGATCAGGCAAATAATGCTCTGCAATCTGCAAAAAACCAACTTAAGTACACTAAGGTTTACGCTCCGTTTAGTGGCGTCATTTCGTCTGTTGTAACAGAGAATTTCCAATATGTCAGCGCAACTCAGGCTCTAATGCATATCCAGGATATCGACAATCTTGATATTGAATTCCAAGTACCTGAAAGTCTTGTCGTCAGCATAAAAAACACTCAAACAGACTACATGCCTCAAGTGATTGTAGACGTTGCACCAGATGAAGAGCTGTATGCGGCTTACAAAGAACACAATACAACGCCAAATGAAACGACAATGGCTTATGAAGTCACACTGCATTTGATTCGAAAAGAAGACAAAACTCATACGCTATTACCAGGTATGACAGCCAATATCGACATCAACCTAAATTCACTTTTGGGTGTGCAAAAGCACGTTGTTATTCCTGTTGAAGCCGTACTTCGCCATGAAGATACCAGCACAGGAAAATCAAGCAGTACGGTTTGGGTATTCAATAGTAACACCAAAAAAGTAGAAGCTCGTTCAGTAGTACTGGGCACCTTGCAAGGGAATCTAATTGAAATAAAATCGGGGCTAAATACCGGCGATCAGATCGTTGCGGCCGGTGTGAACAGCTTAACAGACGACATGCAAGTTCGCCCTTGGACACGTGAGCGAGGCTTATAATGGATATTGCTGCTTACTTTATAAATCGAAAAGTCACCAGTTGGATGCTCACGCTGATCTTATTGATCGGTGGTACGATTGCATTTACCAATCTTGGTCAGTTAGAAGACCCTGAATTTACCATCAAAGATTCTCTTATTATCACCTACTATCCTGGCGCTTCGCCAGAGCAAGTAGAGGAAGAAGTAACCTACCCTATTGAGCGTGAACTACAAAACTTACCTTACGTTGATAAAATTACGTCAACGTCAAAAGCGGGTTATTCAAAAGTTCAACTGACCATTAAAGACACCTATCGTGCCAAAGAACTAAAACAGATCTGGGATGAAGTTCGTAAGAAAATTCGCGATATTTCTGGTGCCTTCCCTTCTGGCGTCGGCTCACCGATCGTGCTGGATGATTTCGGTGATGTATACGGCGTCATGCTGGCTATCCACGGTGAAGGCTATCCTTACAAAGACTTAGAAAACTATGTCGACTACGTAAAGCGTGAATTGGTTCTAGTAGAAGGTGTGGCGAAAGTCACAGTGGCTGGCGAGCAAGATGAGCAAGTAACCATCGAAATTTCACGGGCAAAATTGGCCAACATGGGCATTGCACCAAGCCAATTAGAAACGCTATTGAAAAATCAAAACAGCGTGTCAAACGCAGGACGCGTTAAAGTCGGAAGCGAATACATACGTATTAGCCCGACGGGGGAATTCAAAGATATTTCAGAACTTGAAAACTTAATTGTCGGAACCCCTATCGACGGCAACCTCATCCGCTTAAAAGATGTTGCAACGATTAAACGAGAATACGTTGAGCCTAAAACGCATTTGGTCGACTTCAACGGCGCTAAATCTCTTTTGCTTGGTGTTTCTTTCTTATCAGGCGTTAACGTCGTAAAAATTGGCGAGACATTAGAGCAAAAAATTGCAGAACTAGAATATCAGCAACCGGTTGGGCTGAGCATGGAGCCAATCTACTTCCAATCAAAAGAAGTCGATCGTTCCGTGTCTGATTTCTTGCTAAACCTAGTGGCCGCCGTTGGTATCGTTATTCTTGTGTTATTGGTTTTCATGGGCATTCGCTCAGGCATCTTGATTGGTATCGTTCTTTTATTGACCATTCTGGGTACTTTCATCGTAATGGACTATTTTAAGATCAACCTACAACGTATTTCATTGGGTGGTTTGATTATCGCCTTAGGGATGCTGGTTGATAACGCCATCGTGGTGACCGAAGGGGTTCTCATTGGTCTACAAAGGGGCATGACAAAAATCCAAGCCGCCAGCGCCGTTGTCAAGCAAACTAAATGGCCTTTATTAGGCGCTACCGTCATTGCGGTAACTGCTTTTGCGCCTATTGGCTTATCTCCGGATGCCGTTGGTGAGTTTGTTGGCTCACTCTTTTATGTGTTGCTGATTTCGCTGTTATTAAGCTGGTTCACCGCGATTACTCTCACGCCTTTCTTTTGTGACCTGTTCTTCAAAGAGAGCATAGCAAAGGCCAATAGTGAAGAAGGTGAATCAGAAGAGCCGACTGATCCATATAAAGGGTTCATTTTTACAGGGTATAAATGGCTACTAGACAAAGCCATGCGCTTTAGATGGATCACCGTTATTTTGCTGGTTGGTTGCTTATTGGTATCAGGTTGGGCGTTTCAATTCGTGAAACAAGCTTTCTTTCCACCTTCTACCACACCAATGTTCTATATGGACATTCAGATGCCAGAAGGTACACACATTGAAGACACTTACGAAAAAGTCCGTGTGATTGAAAAAGAGCTACTAAAAGACGATCGCATTGAATACGTCACTTCGACGACGGGTCAAGGCGCCTTGCGCTTCATGTTGACTTACAATGCTCAGCAGGCGAACTCTAGCTACGCTCAATTTATTGTTCGTACCAAAGAAAAAGAAGCGATCCCAGGATTATTAAAAGACCTGTATTACAAAATGCAGGAAGATTACCCTGAGTTAGAAGTGAAACTGCAACGCCTACAATTAGGGCCAGCCAGTGGTGCAAAACTTGAAACGCGCATAAGCGGTCCTGATCCTAAACTTTTGCGTCAATTTAGCGCAAAAATCCAAGATATTTACCGTAATGATGGTGGCCTGGAAAATATTAAAGACGATTGGCGTCAGCCAGTTAAGGTGCTTCGCCCTATCTT
>TARA_R110001599_G_scaffold13969_3_pt1 | contig 36659 bp, 30 predicted proteins | sample TARA_R110001599 | Tara Oceans TARA_R110001599 (sample SAMEA4398360) | marine metagenome | biome: Polar Biome; feature: [MES] marine water layer (ENVO:01000295) within the mesopelagic zone...; material: water (ENVO:00002006), including particulate matter (ENVO:01000060) such as...... | reverse complement strand
CCCGGCGACGGGCGTGGTGGCGAACAAAGACGGCGCGGGTGTGCTGGCGAGCACGGTATGCTTGAGATCGATAACAATGCGATCGGGGCCGGACAACTCGAACAGGTCGTATTGCGGCGCGGCGCTGATATCCACCACCATGCGTGTGCGCCCGGGCTCGCGTCCCACACGCACATTGGCACTGGCCGGCGCGGCCTTGCCAGCAACCACCCCGGGGTCGTTCGCGGCCAGCGCGAACGTCGGGAGCACCAGCGCGGTGCAGAGGAACGCCACTGCCCGGCAGGCGGACAGCACCCGCTTCACGGCGCGGCCTCCTCCGCAGGCTGCGCACTGCGCCCCTCTTGACGCAGGATGCAACCGTCTTCCATATGCACCAGGCGGTCAGCCATCGCCATCACATGACTGTCGTGGGTCGAGAATACGAAGGTCGTGCCGGCCTTGCTGTTGATGCTCTGCATGAGTTCCAGAATGCTGCGTCCGGTTTCCCGGTCGAGGTTCGCGGTTGGCTCGTCGGCCAGTACCAGGCGTGAATGGGTCGCCAGGGCGCGGGCAATCGCCACGCGTTGCCGCTGGCCGCCCGATAGCTGATTGGGGCGATGTTCGGCAAAGCGCGCCAGCCCCACCATATCCAGATAGTGCGCCACACGCTCGCGCCGCTCTGCACGCGACAACTCCGGTAGCTGCAACAACGGGTATTCCACGTTCTCCCGCGCGGACAGCACCGGCAACAGATTGAAGTTCTGGAAAATGAAGCCCAGCGTGCGGGCCCGCACGTCTGCCAGCTGGTCCGGTGTTTTGCCGGAGACATCCTGCCCTTCAATGAACACATGCCCCGTGCTCGGGCTATCAATGCAGCCGATGATATTCAGCAGCGTGGACTTGCCGCTGCCGGAAGGGCCCGCGATCGCCAGAAACGCCCCGGGATCAATCGTCAGCGACACGTCGCGCAGGGCATCCACCACCTGCTCGCCCAGCGGATACCGCTTACCCACCTTTTCTACCTTTACAATCGCCATTGCACAGCGCCAGAATGCCGGTACATGTCGCCACAGGATAGCACCCATGTTTCGGCAACTTCGCAAAAATCCCGACTTTTTGACCATTTTGGGGTGGGTCGCACTGGCCTTTTTACTGGCCTCCGGTGCCGCCCGCGCCCAACCGGCATCAGCGGAAGATGACGCTGCGCCCAACCGCTCAGAGCTGGCGTCAAAATACAGCGACGGCACCTCGGATGCGGCGACGGTGGACGCCACGGCGCTGGTACAGCGCGCCGACGCTATTCGCTTCCCCCGGGAGAGCTTCGAAACGCTGATCACCGTCACCAACTACACAGGTGGCGAGGCGGGTGATGTACGTGAGTACAAGGTCATGTCGCGGGGCAACGAGAACACCATTGTGCTCACCGAATCGCCGGCCTCCGAGCGCGGCCAGGCTCTGCTCATGCGCGGCCGCGACCTGTGGATATTCATGCCCACCGTCTCCCAGCCAGTGCGCCTCTCGCTGTCCCAGCGCCTCACTGGCCAGGTCGCCAACGGCGACTTGGCGCGCGCCAACTTCGCCGGCGATTACACCGCGGAACTGACAGGGACAGAACAGGTGGATGGTGAGGAAGCCTGGGTGCTGGACCTGACCGCAGCGGGCCGCGGCGTCACCTACGCCAAGGTCCGCTACTGGGTGGCCGTCGCGGATGACCGGCCGATCAAGGCAGAGTTCTACGCCGTGTCCGGGCGGCTACTGAAAACCAGTCGCTACGAAGCGTTTCAGGACCTGGCAGGGCGCATGCGCCCCACCCGGCTGGTCATCGAGGATGCACTCAAGGAAGGTGACTACTCTGTGCTGGAGTACAACACCATGACGGTGAAAGACCTGCCAGAGCGCATGTTTACCCAACAGTACCTGCGCCGGCTCTAGGTCGCTTAACAGCCAGCGGTTTGCAGCGCGCTAGATGGCCTGGCGCAGGGACTCGGCGATGTCGGCCCGCGCCGCACGCCGCGCGGGCCGCAATGCGGCAATCACCGGCGCCAGCACGCCCACGGCAAAAGCCAGGCCGCTGATCCACCACGCCAGCCGCACCAGCGCGATGTAGGCAATATCCGAGTTGGGTGGCGGCGGCATGGGTATGCCGACGGCGGAAATGGCGAGTGCCAACCCATTGCCCAGCACCACACCAAGCACTGCGCCCGCCGCGCCGAGAAATGCACTTTCCAGCAGCACCAGCCGGAAGATCTGCCGCTGAGGGGCGCCGCAGGCCTGCATGGTGCCAAACTCTGCCGCGCGCTCGTACACATTCATATTGATGCTGTTTCCCACACTCAGGGTCACCATCAGCAGGATCACCAGCACCAGAAACCCGAACTGCTGCTGGTACAACGCCACCGTCTGCTCATAGAAGGGGTTGAGGCGGCGCCAGTCCAGCACTTCAACATCGCGCGCGGCCAGAGTTGCCTGCGCGGCCTGTTGCACGGCGGCGGTTGCCTCCGTGCGCGCCAGCCGCAACACGGCCAGGTGCACGCCGGGATCACCCAACAGCTCCTGGGCAGCGGGCAGGGGAATGCGCACGGCGCGGGCGTCATAGTCCTTGGAGAAGGTCTGGAAAATTCCCACCACCTCGAATTCCAGTACGTTCACCGCGCCGTCTGTGGTGTTGGTGAGCAGGTCCACCCAATCCCCCGGCTGCAGATTGAGGGCCTGGGCCACACCCGCTCCCAGCATCATGCCGAAGGGGTCACTGTCGGTCAGCTGCCGCCCTGACGCGATATTGATATAGGTTCCCAGGCGGGCTTCGGCCGCAGGCTCCACGCCCTCGCCGATAACCGCCCAGTCCGTGCGCCCGTTGTTCAGCAAGCCCGTGAATACATTGCGCAGCAGCACTTCTTCCACCGCGGGAATAGCTTGCAGTTGGGCGCGCAGGTCTTCCGGCTCGGCAAGCAGGTAGGCAGCGGGCTCACGGGCGCCCTGCTCACGATAGCCCGCCCGGTTAACCTGCAGGTGCCCCGACTGGGAGTGAATCATCGACTCCCCCAGCTCATCCACCGTGTCCTTGATGAAACCACCGGCAAGGATGAGGGCGACCACGCCAAAGGCGATGGCGAACAGGGTCATCAGCGAGCGGCCACGCTGGCGCAGCACATTGCGGGCGGCAAGCTGCAGCAGCTCTCTCACTGGAACCCCCTAGCGCGCATGGCGAATGGCCTCCACGATCTCCATCCGCGAGGCACGCCAGGCCGGGTAGAAAGAGGCCAGCGTGGTGGTGACTATCGCAATCAGCAATACCTCCAGCACCATCGGCGGGGTGATAAGGAGCGCCGCATCGTAGCTGCGGGCGAAGGTCGGCGGCGGCGGCATTTCGATGGCCGCCAGCGCCAGCAGCTGACCGATCCCCAGAGCGGCCAACACGCCGAGCACGGCACCGAGCAGGCCCAGCAGCGCGCCCTCCAGCAAAAAGCCGCGCAACACAGACGCACGGGTATTCCCCAGGGCCATCACCGTGCCGATTTCTCCCGTGCGCTCCAACACGCTCATCATCATGGTGTTGCCGATACCCAGCAGGATGATGAACACCACAATCCCCTTCACCAGATCCAGCTGTTGTTGAAACAGCGCCGAGGCGCGCGCATAAAACTCCGCCAGCGTGTACCAGGGCTGCACGTCAAACTCATCGGCAGGCAACGCATTGCGCACCGGGCCCAGCGCGGACGCTGTCGCGCTGGTGTCCTGCAGGAACACCAGCCAGGCATGGGCGCCCTCCACCTGCGCCAGCTCCCGGGCCAGCGACAGCGGCAATAGCAGGGCGGCATCGTCAAACTCCTGGCTGAAGGAGCTGAACACCCCCACGACCTCGGCTTCAGCCGCACCCAACTGCCCCGTGGGTGTGTTGACCAGCAACACCACCGACTCACCCGGCCCCACCTCCAGCTGCCGCGCCAGGCCCTCCCCCAACACCACATGACGATGATCGCCAGCCGCCAGGCGGCGCCCGTGTTCAATACGCAGGGAGCGGTCATCCAGCATATCGCGCGCCGGGTCTATCCCCTCGCTCATGAACGGCAGGGTGAGCTCACCAAAGCTGACCAGGCCATTCAATAGCAGGCGCGGTGACACCGTCGACGCCGGCGGCAGGAGCGCTGGATCTACCGCCAAATCACCGGGCAGCAGATAGGCCCAGGGGTCACTGCGGCCGCGCTCCTGAAACCCGGGGCGCGTAATCTGCAGGTGGCCGAACTGCGAGCGAATGGTGGCCTCGCGAAACTCCTCGAACATGGCGGCGTTAAACCCTGTGGCCACCAGCAGGGCCGCCACACCAAAACCAATGGAGAGCAAGGCAGTGAGGCTGCGGCGGAACTGGCGGCGCAAATTGCGCAAGGCCAGCAGCAGCGACATCAGGAGCGCTGACACTCAGGCAGGCCCCGGGAAATAGCGGAACTTGCGCTCGTAATCCAGACCCATACCGTGAGGGAACTCGGCGTAGACAAAGCAGCACAGTTCCGGCGCCGGAACACTGCGGCGTGCGGCGGACTCCGTGATCAAGGCCGCCAGGTCCGCACCCACTGAAGTCGGCGAGCGGCTGGCGGATTGCGCGAGCTGCACATCAAGACGCAGGCCGTCGGCGTGTGGCAATACACGAAAAGCCCCCGACAGCTGAGTGGCCAGTGCTGGCTGCCGATAGAGCAAGGCCTTGAAATGGTCGACATGCCAGTGGTTATTCACCTGGTCGCGTGCCCGGCCGAGCATTGCCAGCACGGGGAATGGCACCGCTGCCAGCGCCTCCTGCTCAACTTCATTCAAGGGTTCGCGATCTGCGTCCGTCAACCATCTGGCCCGATCGCCCGTGCGATAGCGGATCATGGGCACGGGTGCCTCACGATCAAGCATCGTAATCACCAGGTCACCCACCCCATCCGGCCCGGGCTCAACAATCTCCACATAGCTGCGCAACGGGTTGAAACAGAACCAGGAAGGCAACACAGCGTCCGGGTTGCAACGGTGCCAGGCACGGCGCAGGGCAATAGTGGCCGAGTTCTCGAAAAACAGGTTCAGGCCCAGTTCACCCACGCCCATGGAGCTGCCTATCAGCGTGCCATCGGGTTCATCCAGCGGTACACACAGGGCAGCCGCCAGATAACTGCGGTAGTCCTCGGAGAACATTTCCTCGCCGAGAATAACGTTCATGCGCAGCTGCGACCAGTCAAACCCCTGTTCTGCTGCGTAATCCAGCAGGCGCTTGCAGAACAGGGGGTCGGTGCAGAGTATGGCTTGGTCAAACAGCGGGCCGGCCTGGGCGAGAATGGCCAGCGCCATGTCCTCACGCACGCTGACATTCGCCACGCAAACCGCATTGGAGGTAAACACCACGCCCATAGGCAGGCAGTTCACCAACAGCGTGGAACGTTGGTCGATGCCAAACGCCTGTTGCAGGCCGAGGTCGATGTCGTCGGGTGTCAGGTGGTGCTGCTGGCGCGTGCTGAGGCCGAAGGCGAAATTGCTGCCACCGTGGCCCGAGCTGGTGAGGACGCCGGCCAGTGTGGCTGGGGGCAGATTGTCGACCAGCAGTTGTTGCACCGGAAAGCGCTCGAACAGGTCGGCCTTGGCAAGAATGGGGGCCTGCGCCAACACGTCCTCCCCCGTGCGCACCTGGCCCGCTGCTACCCCGGCTTCCTGCAGCAACGCCCCGTACGCGGCGGAGTGACGCGCTGCCCGGGCAAAGACACCGGGCAAACGCTTACGCCCGAGCGCCTGGAGCTTTTCTGGCGTCTGCCGCTCCAGCATGGCCAACAAGAGCTTGCGTTTCAGCCGTCTCAGGATCTGCATGAGGAAAATCGCCGTTCAGGCTTGTGCATCAAGGACCGCTGCGGAACCACCACAACAGTGCCGGATTGGAAGCTTCCAGTGCCGCCTCGAGTTTGCGCAAGTCACCCAGGTAGGGGGTCACCGGGCCGTAGTAGTCGCTCTCGGGGCCAATGGGCGTGAAATCGAAACCGTAAATACGCAGTACCCGTGCCAGGCCCTTTTCCATCGCGGCATACCAGTAGCGAATCCTGTTCTCACAGCTGAAGCGATAGATTTGCCGATACAGCCCCAGCACCAGCAACGGCGCATTGACGCGTTTCTCTCCACGTGGCGATTCATCCGACGCGCTGGGGCCCTTGAGGTGGGACTCATTGATCCCCCACAAGCTGTCACCCGCACGGCGCCGATATTCGCGCTTCACCGCAAGGCGGGACACCTCGCCGGATTCAGCGGCGGGCGGTGGCTCAAAATCGGCGAACGGCGGGCAGTGGTCAAAAAAGGGCAGCGGCTCGCCTTGCACCGGCATCACGAGGCGCGCGGTGCCAGCCACAACGCCTTCGGCATTGGTGGCAGAAAAATGCGCGGAGCGCGCATCGTAGGCATCTGTTTCCAGCCCATCGGGATAGCGGGCGGCATTCAGGAAGTGACATTCGAGGCAGTAGATCTGGTAGCGCAGGGCGTACAGGTCATTGAGTTCTGCAACTTCACTTCCGCGGTCGTAGGAGTGCAGCGAAAAGTATTTCGCCAGGGCACCTAACGATGCTGCTGCGTCGCGGTCCATTGCTCCCTCCACCCTCATTTATGATTCTGCCTGCAGCATAGCACCAAATGCCGAGGTATCCGCAATCAGGCATTCTGAGCCCTGCTGTCAAAACTCCGAATCGAGCCAGCGAAGCAGTGCGGGGTTCACTTTTGCCAACCGCTGCTGGAGTGCGGAAAGTTCCAACAGGTAAGGGGCAACAGGCCCGTAGTAGTCCACCGCGGGGCCAATGCGTTGAAACTCTACGCCAATACGGCCCATCATGCGTAACAACGGGCGCTCCATCGCAGCGTACCAATACTCAATGCCATGCTGCAGGCTGTATTGGTACATCCGCCGGTAGACACTCAGGATAACCGTGCCAGTGTTGCCTCCTCCCGGCGGGGTGCGGCAATTCTGGTTGAGCACCAGGCGGGAGACTTCACCAGCAACCCGCGAGGACGGCAAGTCCATGCCCTCGAACAATGCGCAATGCTGCTGATAGGGGAAGCCCTCTCCGGCCTCGTCGAGGACCAGTCGCACAGACCCCGCCACCTCATCGTTGCAGTCAAAAGCCGCGAAGCACCGGGAGCGCGCATCGTACGCGTCAAATTCCAGGCCCTTGGGATAGCGGTGCGCGCACAAGAAAGCCCGCTCTTCGCAGTACACGCTGTAGCGCAGCCGGTAAATCCGGCGCAGTTCCTGAGGTTGGTTGACAATACGTGTGCTTAACCAGTGTTCCGGGCGGAACGCCTTGGGGTGGGTCATTCAATAGCCTCGCGGGACGGCCCCGCATTGCCGGGTTTCAGGGTGGTGACCCTGTGCGTCCTGCTGAGGTCTGCGCCATGGTAAAAGATAGCCGCGATAACGGGAAGCAGTTGTCAGGAATTTTTACACCCGCGGCCTGTCGCGCCCGAGACCTGGCCTTGGGAATTACTTAACGCACTGTTTTTAAAGAATTAAATTTTACTGGCACGACCATTGCTTTAAACCTTGTGCGACGGCGGCCAGGCCACAACCACTGGCCAGGCGCTCACCCTCCGATACCCCAAGGGCCCTGTCGGAACAAAAAATCAGGAGATTCATGATGAAAACGATGATCAAGACAGCAGGCGCAGCGAGTCTCCTCGCGATGGCCGTAGCTGGCACTTCCGCGGTGGCAGCGCCGCTTGCAGAGCTGGGGTTCAGCCAGCACGCGGGTTTTGGCACTCCCACGTTCTTCGGCGGCTCACTTTCTTACAAGCCCGCGAGCGACGTTCCCAATACCGACCCTCTGGCTCCGGCTGGAACCAACACCAGCTTCGCCTGGGAAGGTGCCAACGACCCGGTTGAGTCTTCAATCGCCATCCAGTCGTACAACAACAGCACAGCGCCGACAGCAGATCTGGACGGTACGCCCCTGCGCTACACTGCCGGTTTCGGCGGCGTTGATGGTGACGGACAGTGGAACGCTGGCGACTGGTGGGTCATCGACACCATCACGCAAACCAACAATACGCTGACCACACTCGGTGGCGCTGTCGTTGACCCGCTGTGGGTTGTCGACACACTGGCTAACCTGCGTATCTACGCGGATGCCGCGCGCACGGACTTGGCCTACGCCGACCCGACCACGACCAACAGCATCAGCTTCAATGAAACGCTGAACACCGACAGCGAAGCAGCCTGCGCCGGCCCCAATCCGCTGGAAACGCTGTGTGACGACATTTTCACCGCATCGTCTGACGCATTTGCTCCGGTTTCGTTCGTGCGCGATGGCTACCGCTATGACCTGAGCTTCACGCTGCTCGCCGGCACTTCTACCGACAACGGCGTTCCTGCCGGCACTTCGGAAGTTGTTCTGAACCCCGACGGCACTATCACTGTATACACGCCTGAGTTCGACCCCGGCACCAGCTCTATCCACATTGCGATGAGCTACATGGCTACGGCAGTTCCCGAGCCTTCGGTTCTCGGCTTGTTTGGCGCGGGCATATTGGCTTTGGGCTTTGCGGGTCGCCGTCGCAAGAACGTCTCTGCCTGAACCAAGGCACAACGCCTTACGCTATCATCGTAAGGTATAAAGGAAGGACCCCGGCTCTGCCGGGGTTTTTTTTAGCCCGAGACTCCTGGCTTCTGTTGTATCATCAACGCCACACCCTCTCAGAGTAAGACTGGTATTGTGTCAACAACGCGTAGATCCAAAAGAATTCTGATACTTGACGCCGATATGACACCAGCACTTGCTGTTGCGCGCTCCCTGAATGCCGCGAGATACCGCGTCAGTGTTGCTAGCGCAGCGCGGCGCCCCATAACCGGCTACTCCAAATCCGTAATTGAAACTCTCCGCTACCCAGATCCCACCGAGGACAGGTCTGCATTCCTGGCCTGGTTTGAGCGGCATACACGTCAACACCACTATGACCTCGTCATCCCGGTTACAGAGCGTTCGTTGCTGCCACTATCGGAAAGTCGCGAGCAACTACAACACGTAAAGATAGCGCTGCCCAGCACAGAGAGTCTTGCTTTAGCCCTGAACAAAAATGCCACGTTCAAACTCGCTGAAGAGTTGGGAGTTTCCACACCGCGCAGTTTTTATCTCCATGACCTAGCCGATCTGAAGAGCCTGCCATCTAATTTAACATGGCCGATGGTTATCAAGCCCAGCCAAACCCTGTCGGGCAGTGACTCAGGCTACACGAGACGAGATGTAAGCTATGCAAACAACCTCGAGAGTTTGCGCGCACAATTAGAGGCCTGCCTAGAGCACTCCCCCGTCATCCTGCAAACCTATTTTCACGGCCAGGGCGCAGGCATTGAGCTAATTGCACGGTCCGGCGAGATTCTGTACGCGTTTCAACACGTGCGCCTCCACGAGGTACCGCTTACGGGTGGGGGCAGCAGCCTTCGGGCGAGCACCGAGATCGCGCCTGAATTACTTGAGGCGGCGAAGAAGCTGATGAGTGCGGCACGGTGGACCGGTGTCGCGATGGTTGAGTTCAAGTGGAATTCGGATGACCGCAGCTATTGCCTCATGGAAATCAATGGCCGCCTGTGGGGATCTCTGCCGTTGGCAACCGCAGCCGGCGCCGATTTCCCGTCAATGCTTGTGGACCTCGCGCTGACGGGTGACGTGCCACAATACCCACCCTACCGACGCGGCGTTGTATGTCGGAATCTGGCTCGCGACCTGATGTGGCATGAAATGGTTCTGCGCAGCAAAAGTGGCCATACAACGACCATTCCTACAGGGCGCGCCATTGCGAAGGACCTCATGGAGGTTTTTTCATCCCATCATTACTTCGACGTGCAAAAGCTGAGTGATCCATTACCCGGCCTGGTCGATATCGCTCGCCTCGCTCGGCACTATGCCCTGCGGGTAGCTGGCCTCTGGACGGAGCACTGGTTTTTCCTCCGGCAACAGCTGCTTTGGCGAAACGGAACGATACGCGAGAAAATCCGCGGTTCGCGAAGTATACTGTTCATTTGTTATGGCAACATCAATCGCAGCGTTGTCGCAGAAGCTGCCATGTCTGCGCTTCAGCCTTCAGCGGATACGAGGAAAATCCGCTCTGCAGGCTTCCATGAGCAAACCGGCCGACCGGCAGATCCGCGAATGGTCGCCGTTGCCGCCCGGCATAACATTGCGCTGAAGAGCAACAGCTCCGCGTATGTAAGCGCAGAGCTCATAAAAGAGAGCGATCTGATATTCGTCATGGAGAAACGCCATTTCGATCAACTCACCATGATCTACCCGGATACGGCCGCGCGGACCTTCCTGTTAGGCACGGCTTCATATAACCGTGCCGATAGCGTGGAGATTCTCGATCCCTATAACAAAACATCCGAGATTTATGAGTCCTGTTTCCTACGCATCCAGAAAGCAGTGATCGCTGTATCCGCCGCCCTGCCCTGGACAAAAAACGATGCTTAGCGAATCCGAGGTAGATGAAATGTACGGCGCGGCCGAACGTGTCGCACCATTCTTCTCAGTAATCATACCTACTCGCAATCGCCCCGGCCTATTCCAGCGGGCTCTCCAGTCTGTGCTTGCGCAAAGCATGCAGGATTTAGAGGTCATCGTAGTGAATGATGGCTCTGCCGACGAATATTTGGCACCTTATCAGGCGATGGAAGCTGATGCCGATGATCGCGTGTCATGGATTTACCAAGCCCAGCGCCCCAACGGCCATGGCCCAAGTTATTCCATCAATACGGGGGCTCGCGCGGCTAAAGGGCGTTATCTATGCATCCTGGACGACGATGACAGCTGGGAAGATTTTGAGCACTTAAAGACTGCCCGAGACGTTATAGTGCGCAGCGATGGAGAAGTGGACGCTTACTACAGTAATCAAGCGGCATACGATGAGAATAATCAACAGATAAAACATGCACTTTGGCTTGATGGGCTTGCAAACCAACTGCCGATCACGAACGCTCCTTGCGGTACGTTCCGCGTAGACCCGCACACATTGTTGCAACATGGTGGCTTTCCACACCTCAACTGCACCATCCTACACCGCCAGCTGTTCCTTGATCTGGATGGCATGGATGAGGGTATCCGCTACGAATGTGAAGTCGACTTGTACTTGCGCACACTAAATGCCGCATCCCATATCATCTATACGGCAAGATGCATTGGTCGCCACAACGTACCCGCGATCGACAAAAGAAATAACGAGTCGACCTCCGTTGATGAAACCCAGAAGCGCTTGTCACAAGTACGTGTCTACCAAAAGAACCTGTGCATAAGTGAGCACCCGGATGTGGTGGATGCCTGTAGAAACCGCCTGTCGCCACTATACAAACACTTGACAACACTTAAACGGCAAAGCGGTGAGCGCAAAGCAGCAGCCGTGCTTGCCCGCGTAGCGCTCGCACATCGCTACTCACTGAAGTGGCAGGCGTACTGTATATACCTTGCCGTAATCGCGATGCTGGATAGACGATAATGGAAACATTGACTTACTTGCAGGCGTTAGGAAAACATCCGACAGTATTGAAGCACTACCAGCCGATCTTACTCATGAGCCACATGCGAGCCAATACCAGCTTGCTGGGGCACGTACTCGGCAGCAACCCCGAAATTGAAGGCTATTATGAGTTACACATTGGGTATTACAGTTGGAAGAGCCTGATCAGGCAGAAGCTACTGCACTTCGCCAAACATGCGCCAAAGTCATCAGCCCGATTTATGTTCGACAAAGTGCTTCACGACGACCATTTTGTCGACCTCTCACTTTTCCGGCAAGGCAAAGTGATCTTTGCACTGCGCCCACCACAGAAGACCATTCGCAGTATCGTCAGCCTCTATCGATCGGTGGAGCCCGATCACCCCTATACAGATAGTGACAACGCCGCTCACTACTATATTTCCCGAATTCGGTCGCTAGCCAAAATTGCCAGCGACAGTCCGACCGATTTCCTGTATCTCGACGCTGATGCTTTGCGAGAAGAAGCACCACGAACCCTTCAATCAATCAGTGGCTTTCTTGGCCTGAAAACACCGCTGGAGGAAAACTATAAAAAACAGCCGCTGACGGGGGCAGAGAAAGCGGGTGACTCGTCGGAATCGATCGCATCTGGCAAAATAGAGCGGGTCACTCGAACCTATGACCACATTCCCGTCGCGGAAGCAAACATGGCAGAGGCGGCTCGTCAGTTCCAGCTGGCTCGCAACACGATCATACAAAGCAAGCGGTGTGTCGTAAAGGTACTTCAGGATGAATAAGGTCAGGGAAGGAATACCGTTGCTGGAAGCGACATTGCCTTTGAGTAACTGGTCTGATGCGAACCTGCTTAGCACCTTTGCTGAAGACGGTGAAGCGCAGCCGTACTATATTCACAGCGAACAGTCGGCTACCGACGCAAGCGGTATAGTACTGGCGCTCACAGGTTACCCCTTCCTGGAAACAAACAGCGGTTACCGGCAAACCAGCGCCACTGAACTGCTCACTCAGTATCAAGCGCTCGGTGACAGTTTCCTGACCACGATCGCAGGCCGATGGGCCTTGCTATTGCTCGACCCGCAGCAAGAGCGCATCCTTTTCGCCAACGACAGGCTTGGCCGCCAACCGCTGTATTACTCTGAGAATGAAGGCACGTTAAGCATCTGTACACAGTTGCGCCCTTCCTTAGCGCCGATGCAAGCCCCCGATCTGGATGAGCAGAGCATCTATCACTTTGTTTACTTCCACATGATTCCCGCGCCCGGCAGTGCATACAAAAATGTCCAGAAACTGCGTATGGCCCATCGGGGCGAGGCAGACCGAAATGGCGTTCGTCTTACACGCTATTGGACGCCCAAGTTCACCGAAACTCGTCCGGGCTCCCGCACGCGCCTGAAAGCTGCATTGGCAGAGACACTCCGGGATTCTGTAAGACGCGCAGCGCATGACCACGCAAAGCACAAGACCGGCGCATTTCTTAGTGGCGGACTAGACAGCTCTACCGTAGCCGGAATGTTGCACGAAGTTCAGGAAACCGGCTGCGATGCCTACGCCATTGGTTTTGACGCGGAAGGCTACGATGAGATGCCTTACGCACGCATTACTGCAAGACACTTCGGCATTCGCTTGCACGAATACTATGTGACCCCCGACGACGTCGTTGCGGCAATGCCGGAAATCTCGAAGGCCTTTGAAGAACCCTTTGGTAACTCGTCCGCGCTTCCGGCGTACTTTTGCGCCCGAAGGGCGGCCGCAGATGGCGTTTCCGTGCTCCTGGCCGGCGACGGCGGCGACGAGCTGTTTGCGGGAAATGAACGCTACGCCCATCAAAAGCTGTTTGAGCATTACGATCAACTACCCTATTTCGCACGTCACACGTTGATTGAAGGTCTGGTCAAGATTTTACCGCCGCGAAGCGGACTTGGCCGCAAAGCATCCAGCTTTCTAAAACAGGCTAACACCCCCCTGCCAGCGCGACTACAATACTACAGCTTTCTTGAGCAGAACGATGCAACGCAGGTTTTCCTCCCTGAGTTTCTGCGCGCCGTAGACACAGCGCACCCTTCAGCACTACTCGATTCAATCTATCATGCACCTGAGGACGCGTCTTCGCTGAATCGCATGCTTTTTCTCGACTGGCAGATAACGCTGGCGGACAATGACCTGCGCAAAGTCAGCAAAGCCTGCGAGATGGCTGGGGTTGAGGTGCGTTACCCTATGCTGGATGACGCGTTGGTGTCACTGTCGACGAGAATACCATCGCACTGGAAGTTACCACGCAAAGCGCTGCGGGACTTCTACAAACAGGCGCTTAAGGGATGGTTACCGGATGCTACAATCAAGAAGTCCAAACATGGCTTCGGGTTACCTTTTGGGGTTTGGATGAAAACCCATTCGCCGTTGCGCGACATGGCTTATGAGCATGCATTGGGGCCGCACAACCGTTCAATTTTCAACCCGCGGTTTCTCGAGGAAGCGGTTGCTCGCCACCGCGAAGGCCATGCATCTTATTACGGCGAGCTCGTCTGGCTCTTGGCGGTGCTCGAATTCTGGCTCGGGGCCCACGAGGTGGCGAGATGAATACACACCCTCTACAGAGCCTTGTCACTGCGATTTTCACCCTCTATATGTTGCTCAGCGGCACACTTGCCCATGCAGAAGGCAGAGGCGCGGCACCCTGGATCGGTGAGACATTTGATGGCCGACAATGCACCGGGCCAGGCACCGAGAACTACGGGCCGTTTGATTTCCGTATAGACAAAAATAAACTACCTATTGTTGAGAACTACCACTTCACACAGGACGTTGAACAGCTGATACGCGGTGTCAGCGTCACACACCCTATTGGTGACATTCGCTACACACTAACCAAAATACCCAATCACCACCGCGCACTGTATTCGGCCGTGCGCTTTTCAATCAGCGATCCCTCCGCTCGCCTGAAGCGAGAGAATCCCGCCGAATGCTTTTTGCAGCGCGCGATCCGCTATGCGCCCGACGATGCCGTGCCTCACATGCTTTTCGGGTTGTATCTGCATCGCCTGGGGCATCCCCGAGACTCCCTTCAGCACTACCTGCGAGCTGAGGCTTTGACGCCCAATGATGTGAACCTACTTTACAATATGGGCCTAGTCTACTTTGATCTCGGGCAATACAGTGAGGCAAGCCGCTATGCTCAACAAGCTTACGCCGCTGGTGTGACCTTCCCGGGATTGAAGCGCAAACTACAGCAAGCTGGGCATTGGGACTGACAAAACCCTACAATCAAGAGGAAAATACGTGACAGCGCTAGAAATCACTCGCAAGATGATTCGCTCCTGCCTACAGCTGGATGAATCCGTATCACTGAGTGAAGATACCTATCTGATGGGTGGCTTTCCAGAGTTCAACTCACTCACTATCACGACGCTTATTGTCGAGATCGAAGACAATCTGGGGTGCGAAGTGGCGGATGACGAGATTAGTGGAGAGATCTTTGAGACCGTGGGTTCACTCGCAGAGTTCGTAGAGCACAAAATGAAGGAAGCATGAGCACGCAGCCTATCCACATCCAAGCCGGATTTACCGAAGGCGAAAAGCCGGCATTCTTCGTGCGTTTCTCACCTGCGGATGCCGTGCCGCGTGCGCATGTGATCTACCTACCGCCCTTCACTGAAGAGATGAATCGTTGCCGCGCCATCGCCGCAGGACAAGCGCGTCGGTTCGCAAGGCAGGGGATGAGCTGCACGCTTCTGGATTTCCATGGCACAGGCGAGAGCCCGGGGGAAACCACAGACGCAACACTCCCCATCTGGTACAACAATATCTCTGAGATATACGACAGCCTTGTCAATGAAGCTCACGTGCCTGTCCACCTCTGGGGCTGCCGGCTGGGAGCGCTCATTGCGGCTAACTATCTGACCAACCGCGCGATTACCTGTGATGCGCTGCTGATGTGGCAGCCCATCGCTGCAGGGAAGCCCTATGCCACCCAGGTCTACAGGCAACGCCTGGCAGCACTGATAGAACGCGGGGGAGCTGCGGAAACGACTACAACCATCAGAGAACGTCTTGCGAACGACGAAGTTGTTGAAATCGGGGGCTACTCACTCGGGGGGCCATTGATGCTGGCCATTGACGAGCTGGACATGGCGAGTATCTCCCGCGCGCCGGCAAAGCGCGTCTTTTGGCTGGAGCACAGCTCCGATGGCGACCTGCTCCCGAACCCCCGTTCCGCCAAAGCTATAAGCCACCTTAGCAACCTGGGAGCGGAAACCAAGCATATAGCATTCACTGGAGCGCCTATTTGGCAGCTGCATGAGCGTGAGACCTGCGATTCGCTGCTTGAGCAAACAGAGGCCCTGCCGCTGTGACCACTGCGCGCTCGCTAAACGAAGTGGCCTTCCCATTCAAACTCGACAAGTGCGACCTGCTCGGCGTGATCCATCAGTCGACAACTGCAAGCGACCTGGGTGTGCTAACCCTTGTCGCCGGCGGCCCGCAGTACCGGGGCGGCTGTGGTAGGCAACTCGTTGCACTGGGACGGCGACTGTCGCGGGAGGGCGTACACGTCATGCGCTTCGATCACCGGGGCTTGGGGGATAGCGAAGGTGAATTCCAAGGATTTGAGGCCCTGCAGGATGATATTGAAGCCGCGATCGCGGAGTTCCGGCGACAAGTGCCAGAGCTTGAGCGCATCATTCTTTGGGGAGGCTGTGACGCGGCATCCGCTGCGCTGATCAACGCCCATCGGTTTCCAGCAGTTGTATCTGTGGTGGCGGCGAACCCATGGGTCAGCAGCGAACGTACTGCCGCTCGAGTCCAGCAGAAGCATTATCTTTCCCGCCTGCGTCAGGGGTCATTCTGGCGGAAGCTGCTCAAACTGGAGTACGACATACCTGCGTACCTGCGAGGTGCCGCCACCCGACTGTGGAATCGCATTGGCTGCCGTGGCGGCGCAGACCTCCGACAGTCGACGTCATCTACCCAACCGCATTACATCGATCGTATGTTGCTCGGATTGCAACAGTTTAGTGGCAGCGTTCTATTTCTCATGAGTGGCAGCAGCCTGATAAGCAGGGAGTTCGACGAGCTGGTCGCTGCAGACCGTGAATGGAGCAAGGCATGCAGTGGCCCTGGACGAGAACGGCTGGAGATTCCTGAAGCCGATCAAACCTTTTCCAGTTTGCAATCAAAGAATCGGATGTTGGATGCCGCCAGTATGTGGGCGGAAAAGCTGAAAAATTCATGATTCCCAGACAGATGCGACTGTTGATGCCCAAAGCGCTAAGAACGGGCTGTTATTGCTTTCAGCATTGATCAACGACCGGTTGTTTAGTTTAGACGTGTATAGGAACTTGCAATGAGCGGCGCTAACATTATGCGTGCAATGAGGTATTAACCAAACGAGTAATAGCGATTGGAATAGCATCATGTAACGGTAATTTCGATACAAATGCTTATGAGAAATGCCGACCATCACTACTCGAGCGCATTTAGCCAAATACAACACGCGCCACAATGCGGAGCTGCATTACTAATGGCAAAGGAATCTATAAAATTTTCTCAAACTGATTTTTCTGCGTGTATGCAAGTACCGAGAACTGTGAGCATATCACGATAAGCTCACAAAAAAAGAGACCCCTTCCAAGTGAAGCTAAAGAGTTACTAAATGGCACTGACTACTAGGAAGGCGATCGCATTCGGCGTCACAGCAGGCTACGTCGGATTAATTTTACAGCTTGCTTCGAGCATGCTACTCGCCAGATTGCTAACCCCCACAGAAATCGGAATATATACCGCCGGGTTTTCTGTGGTCGCCATTGCGCACCTGTTTCGAGACTTCGGCGTAAATCAATACCTGATTCAAGAGCATGAGCTTACGCGTGAAAAAATTAGCGCAGCTTTCACACTTACTCTCACCACATCATGGATTCTGGGCCTAACGATTTTCCTACTGGCAACACCGGCCGCTCGATTCTTTGGAGAACCCGGAGTAAAGCTCCTAATTAGTCTACTATCCATAAATTTTTTCATCATCCCATTTGGGTCAATTACTATCGCGTTTCTACGCAAAAACTTGCGATTTGAAGTTACCGCCATTATCGGGTTTGTTGCATCGTTTGTAGGTGTAATCACATCCGTAACAACAGCGCTACAGGGTGCTAGCTACATGTGCCTTGCGTATGGCTCTATCGCCGAATGCCTTTGCCTCGTGGCACTTTCGGTGGCTGCAAGACCACCAGACCTTCAATTCGGGATAGGATTGAAAGGCGCAAGAGGTATATTCAAATTCGCTTCTACAGTTGGAGCTGGCAATATTATCAGTCGTATCGGCACCAGCGGAACAGATGCGATCATCGCCCGTGCAATAGGTATAAATGACCTTGGATATTTTTCTCGCGCGACAGGCACTTTTTCTCTTTTTGAGAGAATTTTCATCAGCTCCGTGAATGGTATAGTTCTACCTCTTTTCTCTAAAAATAGAATGGACCTTACTAAACTACAAGAAAATTATCTCAAATCTGTTAATTATACACTGGCATTCTCTTGGCCATTCTTTGCGTTTTTAATAATGTATACAGATGACGTGATACTTGTCTTATATGGATCGCAGTGGGAATCGGCTGTTCCATTAGTAAAAGCTTTGTCAATTGCCGGTTTTATACTCCCGATAGTGCTTTTTATTGACAGCTTATTCATATCGATTTCTAGACCAGACGTCGCGCTCTACATCAGTCTAATGACTAACATATCGAAGCTTATACTCATCTCATTCGCTGCGTGGACTTGGGGGTTGTACGCGGCGATAACGGCACTGGCAGCATCATTCTTTATAAAAGCAGCGATTTCATGTGTTTTACTAAAAGTAGTCCTGGGTCTTAAATTGCGCTTATTAATACATTGCGGACTCAAGACACTACCACTGCTTCTCGGCACCATTCTCCCACCAATATTAATAGTTTCAAGCGAAATTCTCGTAAGCGACAGCCCTTTTTTTAGAATCTTGATACTTGCATTTGCGTCAGGAGTGGGATGGCTGGCGTCTCTGCTTATCAGCAAACATCCATTTTCGTATGAAATGATAGCTGCATATCGTAGCATACCCTATATCAATCGGTGGCTCCCGTAAGACAATAATTACTCGAACATAGAACACCACGCCCCTTTAGTAACGAGAAACTCATATGAACTAAACGGGCTAGAAACTGAAATTTTCAATAACTCAATTCCGCTTCCAAAGCTTTAACTTCCTTCCACTTTTTCGACTTCGTAGAACTAACTCGCCCAAGCCGAGCAAAAATATCAACTATTCTTTGCGCACTTTCGACAGGATCTGTCACAAAATATTCTGCCAACTTTTTACTTTCACAGCGTTTGTCGTAATCAGATGACAAAAGTCTTTCAATCAAAACGTTTAATTCCTTTCCGTCGCTAAAGACCTCTGAGGCCTCCCGATAAAGGCGATCTGTGACCTCTAACATACATCTAAAGTCAGGATTGCGGTAGAGACCCACTGGCTTCGTCAACAATGCATACTCAACTCGTATTGAACTGTGATCACAGAGCATGCAATCGGATACCCGCATTAAGTAGAAGGGATCCCCAGTCTGCACAAAAGCGAAGTTCTCGTATTTCGTTTCAAGCCCGGATAAAAAATCGCGCAAATCAGTGCTATCAAAACCATCTCGGGACTTAAGCACCAACAGACGAGGATGGCAGGTCACGATCACATTGACATGCGGTTTTTCGCGAACTATCGACTCAATAAAAGCAAGGTCGATATCCCGGAGAAGGGACATCTCTGTCCAATGAGAGGCGATCAAAATAGTTTTGGCATCAGTTTTTAGCTGCAGAGATGAAAGCTGAAATCCCCGGTCAACATCTTCTAATAGCAACTGCGCCAACTTTGGGGGACCCGAAACAAAAAACGCTTTATCCCAACGACTCAATAATTCCGGTGCAAGTTCTCGCAATCCAAAAATAGATCCAGGCCCACCAACAATTGTAATTGATATATTGGATTGACGTGCCATTTTTTGATCATATGGAGTACAAACTTCTTGAGCCCTCTCATTTCCAGAAGCGCTGCCGTGCCCTAAGTACACACCGATAGCCGGCCATCTCAACCAGAGATCAAGTACGTCCGTTACAAAAACGTAGTGCCAGATTGATTTCTGTGCCTCTCGTTTGGCGACCTCATAGTCTGAAACTAAACTAAGCAATCCGTCCGACGAAAGCGCGAGCGCCCCTTCCTCTTCCTGTACTATTGCTACGATAAATCTAGGATCCTTGACCATGAGCCGAATGATCGGCGCCTGATTTAAAAAGCCGATTTCATTAACGACAGAGAAAAGAACGCGAATTGGACCATATCTTTCGAAACTCCAACCGACTACCTGTCTGAAAAACTTATTAAGAGCGCTCATGATGTCCACCACGCTGGAGATTTTTACAATCTATACTTCACAATTTCGGGATGCATCTAAACTCGCTAATCCACGGAGCATCGTCAGTCTCCAATAACCATACAATGAAAAATGCTTTTTCTTCACCACGAAGAAATTGATGTACAATCACCAACAGATTCTCGCACTCAGCTTTCGGTACAGGCCGGAAAACGTCGTAATAGAAAGTGGCCTTTTAATCATGAAGAAAACATCGATCTCCGTTGTGATTCCCGCGTACAACAGTGAAGCCACTCTCGGGGAAACGCTGGCCTCAATTGCCCAGCAATCGGTACCAGTAGACCAAATAATTGTAGTTGATGACGGCTCAACCGATTCAACTTTCGATATCGCAAGTGGGTTTAACCAAAACCTCGTAGTCCTGTCCACAAAGAACAACGGCCAAGGTGAAGCACGGGCATACGGAATTGCCCAATCTTCCACTCAATATATCGCACTCTGCGACAGCGACGATATTTGGGAAACATATCATATCGAGCGCCGCCTCGCATTGCTGAGTGACTATCCAGACGCAGATTTCACATTTTCAGACTGCTTTTCATTTGGAGGTTTCGCGAACACGGGCCAAACACTACTGAAAGAAGCCCCCACTGCCTGGATGGATAAATGGGCAATTCGAGATGCATCTAAATTTTATCGGTTAAAAGACCCATATCAAGCACTCCTGGAGTTTAATCCAGCTTATATCTCCGGCATGGTGTTTAGACGAGAAAGCTATGACCGCATGGGTGGTTTTCAGAAGAGGTACAGCCGCTGGATTGGCGAAGACAGTGAATTTACACGCCGATTTGCCACCCTGGATGATTGCGTGTTTGTCGGCGATACGCAGCCAACTTGGGGCTACAGACGTCACAGCTCAAACTACTCGGCGGTACAGTGGAAGAACATCAAAGCCAAAGCCGATATCCTTGATGAGCACTTGCGGCTGGGCGTTGTTCCACCTCCTTGTATCGGCGTGACCTGCGATGAACGTGACGCCACACGTGGAGCCGCGTTCGACCAGGCATGTTGGGAGAAAGCTTCAGGTCACGTTACCAGCCTGTTTTCGGAACTCCCACCAACGCAACGTACCGCCAAGAGACGTGCGAAAGCCCTATTTGCCAAAGCCGGCCTCTTTTTCTAAAGACACATTATTCAGCGGCATCATGCAACGATTGGATTGGTTTTCGCACTCGAAGGTGACCGCATTAATTTGCGCAGGAGTAGCAGCTCTCGTGATTCTCACTGCATATCTCACTCATCGAAAACCCATCACGGTAATTTACAACGAGGAACAAACCCAACAGCCAGCGCTGAAGATGCAGATATATCCCGCAAAAGAGGATGGCGACAACCACCCTGCTGTTTTATTTTTTCACGGTGGCGGCTGGATCACGGGCAGCCCCGACCAGTTCAAATGGTTTGCAGAAAAGTTTGCCGCCTGCGGTATCGTGTCAGCACTTGTGGAGTATCGCGTCCACTCAAGACATGGCAGCTTACCCGACAGCGCAGTTGAGGACGCCTACAACGCCTACCAATGGATGTATCGGCATCACGCCCAATTTGGCGTGGATACCGCTCATATCGCACTGGTCGGAGGTTCCGCAGGCGGTCATATCGCGGCAGCGAGTGCACTTAATTATACCTTTGGTGCTGCAAGCAACTATGAAGGTACCAAAACCACGCATCCCTTCGCTTTGGGGCTATTGAACCCGGTCCTCGAACTGACGGTAGCCAAGAAGTCTCAGGGTTACACCCAGGAAGAACTGAAACTGATTGACGCTCTTGGGCCAACCAAGGCCACGAAGTTATCACTTGGATCCAAGCTGGAGCGAACAGACATACCAACGCAGATTATCTACGGTAGCCTCGACCCCCTATTGCCAACGGCATACGAAGCGCTGTTTTCACAGGTTGAAGAGCCTAGGTCACATTTGGAGCTACTGGTAGCATCCGGCGAAAATCACGGTTTCTTCAACTACGAACCCTGGCGTACAACAGTAGCCGGCTCTCTCCTAGCGTTCCTCCGAGCCCATGGAGCGGCAGTAGACTGCAAGTTAGCAATGAATGAGCCAGCAAAGCTGAAAAACGCGAGAGAAAATGGCGCGTGACCTTACGCTTCAGCGTCCACGACAAGGCTCGCCTCGTGCCGCTGTAGCTGATTTAGCAGTTGCTGCAATCCAGACGAAAACGCTGCGGTAAGCTGCTGTAGCTCCTGAGACGATAGTCTCTGGTGAACCAGTCGCCGGCTCTTTCTGTCATCGCCCTGCGGACGTACCCCTAACCGAATCCGCTGAAAATCCTGTGTCCCGTACGTGGCGATGATAGAACGCACCCCGAGATGGCCGCCGTCGCCACCCCCTCGGCGCACTTTGACTTTGCCATGGTCAAGATCCATATCGTCGTGAATCACCGCCGCTGCGCTGGCGAGCTCTTCGGCCCCGAGCATTCTGCGGATCACCTCACCTGAATGATTGATGGCCGCGTCCGGTTTAACCAGCATGACCTGAACACCCTGTATGACACCCTCGCTGACCTGCCCTAGGGGGATCTGCTCCCAGACCATGCCCCGCTCTTGGGCCAGCGTATCGAGTGCAATATGTCCGGCATTGTGACGCGTTAGCTGGTACTTTTCCCCCGGGTTGCCCAGCCCCACTAAAGCAATACGTCCCTCAACACTAGGAATCAGCGGAAGCGCGTCACTAGAAGCAGGGAGTGCATCGGCGGGGTTGGTGAAATCGTACGCTCTCGGGCAGTGCGTGCAAAACTGGGATTTACCACACCGACTTTCCCAGCATGCGACAGGATTTTCGCGGTCGAGAATCAATCTCACGAGGTGATCGGCACGGGACGAGCCCTTCAGTAGCACCAGATCCCCCGGGCGCAGAACCTTACGCAGATACAGCGAGGCCTGACGCAAGTCAGCGAAACCGTGTAAACGCTCCCGCTGTTCTCCCTTTGCCTTTTTCGTAGCGCGATAGGCATTGGTACCGACAAAAATTACCTCATCGGCAATTTCCAACGCTCTCTCCGCCACCTGTGGATAGAGCTTGGATGCTGACCGTGAGTAATCAGAAAGGGTACCGATTACCATGACCTTACGCGGTGCCTCGGCATTTCGCATGAATTCCATGGGAGCGTCCAGCGACCAAAGAGGGGCTTTCCAGTCATCCCGGAGGAACATGACATCATCGCTACCGGCCACAACCTGCATTCGCCCCTCACTGGGCTCCAATTTACGTAGGCTCTTAATCGCTTCCGGTAGTTCCATACCAGCCGCCAGCCCCACGGCCAAAGCACAGAGGACAGATAGCGCGAGGTGCTCACCGTGCAGCGCCGTCACCACTGTATGATCTTCACCTTCGTACCCAACCTTCAGGGTTAGCGGTTGCGGCCACTTTGATTGACATTCCAGCAAACGCAGAGTGGCGCCCTCGCTCCGCCCCACCCAGATCACCTTCCTGTGGCAGTGCCGCCCCCTCTCCAGCAACAGAGGGTCATCAATATTCAGGATTGCAATGCCATCTTTCGGCAAGGCCTGGACAAGTCGGAACTTCTCCGTGGCGATGTCCTCAAGCCCGAAATCAGACCGGGCATGCTCGCGTTGGATCAGCGTTACAACGGCGATGCTCGGCGTTATTAACCTGAGCGGCCAGCTCATTGCCCGTGGCTCGCCGCCGGACACCTCCACAATCGAATAACGATCACTTGGGCGGGTCGCCACAACCGTGTTGGCCACCATCGCAGGCTCATTAGACGACTGCTGCGTCTTGGTTATCGGCCCTTTTTCCGAGAGGATACCTGCGCAGAGATCCTTGGTCGTGGTCTTGCCGGCACTACCGGTAATGGCGACAAACTCAACCTTACCAAGCACCAGTTTTTTTACCAGGGCTCGCGCTATCGCCGCAGCAAACTCCGTTCGCCAGCGAAATACTTCGACAAGATTTCTGACACGACTTGTCAATGCGGTAATGGCCAAGACCGACAGCTCCAATGTTTGCAGGATAGGCAAGAATGCACTCAAAGCACGGAGTTGTCCAAATTATTGGAGGTTAAACCGTCGCCTTCGGTGGTATCCTTCTATTGAATTTTGGTAATTAAAAGATACTCATTATCTCTTGAGAATCAAACTTTACGGCTTTGCGGCACAATAGAGCAGCCATTGCGGTTACAATGTAATCGTCCCGCTGCCTCAGAACGAGAGTCAGCATGATCAAATATAGCGCAGGGAAAACTCAAACCAGGGACTTCTTTGAACTTTAAAATCTTCATCCTCTCACTCGGACGCGCTGTCGGACTCTTTGCCCTGAGCAGGCACCTAACCGCCAGTCGAGTACGCATATTGGCTTACCACGGGGTTTGGCTTGGAGAAGGTCATTTCGGCAATTTTCTGTACATGGACGCCCGCAAATTTCAGCGACGAATGGCGCTGCTCAGCAAGTGGGGCTACCCGGTAATTCCACTCACGCAGGCCATCGAAAGCCATGAGAAGGGGAAGCTTCCCAAAACGGCTACAGTGATCACCATTGATGACGGCTGGTATAGCACCTATGTGCATATGCTCCCTACGTTGCTGGCATACAGATACCCCGCCACCATCTATCTAACGACATACTATTGCCTCAATCAGGTGCCCGTTATCGATGTCGCGTTAGAGTACTGTTTTCATCAAATTGACCCAGTCCGGTGCCCGGAAATTTATATTTCGGACTTCGGTTTTGGACCACTAGCCACTGGCACGGATCAAGAGAAGGCCATCGCCCTGGCAGCTGCCGTGGAGACGATGGCCGGGCTGCATGGTGATGCAATGAGGCAGCTATTCCTACAATCAGTATGCAAAGAAGCTGACGTAGATTACGAGAAGTTATCAACAGAACGGTGGTTTCATCTCATGAACGCGGACGAAGTACAGGATGCTGCGGAGAAGGGAATCACCGTGGAACTACACACCCACCACCACAGGATCACGCATAACGATCAAGACTGCCTGGAGCAGGAACTCGCGCTGAATAGCGGCTGCATTGAGGATGTAACAGGGAGGATTCCGGTTCACTTTTGCTATCCTAGCGGTAGGTTTTCGCAGAAAATTTGGCCGAATTTAAATGACGCTGGTGTTATCTCTGCCACGACCACCGAGCTCGGGTTGGTGGATGGTCAGTCCGCAATATACGCTCTGCCTCGCCTGCTCGATGGACAAAACATCTCGGAGCTGGAATTCGAGGCTGAAATGAGCGGCTTCATGGAATTGATACGCCAGGGGCTCAGTTTTTTGGGATTTCCCCGGCGAGAAAGGCACTAGCAGCCGCACTGCACGTACTCATACAAGTTGGCGGGAGAAAAACAAGTTGACCGTTCACTCGAAGCGCCCGCACAAAACCACTTTAGGCGGCATCGTGCGGCAGACCCTACGGCGAGCAAACGAAGGACATCTCGCCGCCAGCAGGCAGTTCACCGAAATGCTGATATTACGCGTGTTCTATGGCCTGGGCCCCGGCCATTACCACATCGCACGATTCTGGCGCAGGGACCTGCCTTGGCGGTTCAAAAGTGGCTTCTGGACATACAAGAAGTTCCGACGCTATGTGAACACGCTTAATCCTCCTGCCTACCAAAAGCTGTCTCAGAACAAAATTTGCGAGAAAGCAATCCTTCAACTAGTCGGAATCCCAACGCCGAGATTCGTGGGTCGCTTGCATAACCGGGTTGGGGTCACCGCAACTGGCACCAGACTAGTCGACGCTAACGATTTGATGCAGCTATTGCTGACGCGGCAACAGGCAGAGAGGCTATGCTTCAAGCTGGTAGAAGGCTATGGTGGGAGAGGTTTTCAGGCGGTTAGCCTGGAAATAGGCGGCACCTTGAAGCTCAGGTTACTAGACTCAAAAGAAGTAATGAGCGTTTCCGAGTTTGTGGACAATGTACTGCAGCCCGGCGCAGGGGCCGATTACATTATTGAGGAGTATGTAAATCAGCACCCTGAGGTGGCACGCCTTAACGCTTCTAGTGTCAACACCCTCAGAATCTGGGCCATCGACAGAGGTGATACTCAAGGTACATTGGGGGCTTTTCTGCGCGTCGGTCGCCGAGGTAGCCTGGTAGACAATACGAGCCAGGGAGGCCTGATTTTTCCGGTCGACACGGATACCGGCGAAATCGGTACGGGCCTGAGCCTGAAAAACAACAACTGGAATGAAACTTTCCAAATCCACAAGGATTCGGGAGAGAAAATTACCGGAGCGACAGTACCATTCTGGAGCGAATCACTGAGCCTCGCGATACGCGCAGTAGCGGCCTTCCCTCATCTACAATTTGCCGGTGTGGATATTGCGATTACCATCGATGGCCCGGTCGTTATTGAGCTCAATGTGGAGCCAGATCCAACAGCTGCGATTGTTTTCGACCGGCCTCATCGGGAAATTTTTAGCCAGCCGAGCATGCTGTAGAATTTCCTCATGAAAACCATGGCCGCACGTTGGTAAACAGGTAGCACAAAACAAGGTTGCTCAAGTTACTCGCGCGTAACGTGAACTCCTTGGTGATAGTCCCTAATGGTTCTGCACATGACAACAGATGTAGAGGAATATTGTGGCCTTGCACTGGCACCCGTTGCGGGTACCGGGTACGGCGCCCTGCCAGAAAAATTATTAGCACTCGAGCAGGAGTTGTCCACAAAAGAAAGACGAGGTGCTGCCCCGTTTAACAAGCAACTCCTGATTTTTCTGCTTCAGGAGTTCTCACTTTCGGAATCGCCCTGGAAGTTACCGAAATGTGTTGCTCTACTCTATGACGCGCAACTGAAAAGACTTCAATTCACGGCCACGAACAAGCCGGATAGTTACTTTAGTTTTCAGAATGATCCATTCCGCAAGGATCTGGCTATCCTGCTGCATCGGCTAATCCCATTTGGGGCGGAGTTCGCCAATCCCCACTCCGGGATCCCACGCTCCCTGGCGATCAAGGGCGGCCCGAAGCAAGCCATCCGGTTTCTGCGGGCAACAGCGGCCAGTCGCGGAACCCGGCCGTTTCTGGAGCTTCACATGCACCCTGAGGTCAAAGAGGCTTTTCACCCCGCAGGTTGGCTGGAGTGTTACGAACATCTGGCTGACTTCCTGCAGCTGAATCCGAGCCTGCGTGGAGTTCAGAGCACCAGTTGGTTTCTCGATCCCAAGCTGGTGCGGGTCAGTCCTCGCCTCGCCTATCTGCGTGAGGTGCCAGAGAAATGCGGCGCGTACATATTATTCGCAGGCGCGGACAGAGAAGGTAAATCAGGAGCCCTGGCGACCTCGCCCACCCGGCGACGCCTGTATGCTTCCGGTGATTACCAGCCGAGACTTTTCACCAGAATTTGGCCGGTGGCGCACATCTTGCGGCGGCAATGGCGGCAATTCCAGCCACCGTCTGGGAAAGATTGACCTAGCGTGGTGCACCTGAATCCAACCATGCGGCCAGACTCCGCAGTTCCGGTGGACTGATATTAACGGGGTGATTCGGGCCGAAGTCGATATCGTTGGCATATGTCGCGTCAGTACGGCCATCCAGACGCCGGTTAGCCGCCTTCCAGTACAGGAGGCTTTCCCTTGCGAACATGGTGTTCACATATTTACTCGTGTACGGCCTCTGCAGACCATATTGCCTCCTCTTGTCTGTTGTCTCCCTCACCTGAACACGCCTTTCGGGCAACACTGACTCCTGGACAAAGTCCCAGACCAGTTTGTCATAATCCATCAGCGGCACGTCGTCCACATGGCAGGAAAGGCAGCGGCGTTCGAAGATTGGCCGTATGTCATCCTCGAACGTGGGCACCCGATGCGTGCTCAAAAGCTGAACCGGCTTCGCGGCAAAGGCGATCGAGGCCTCGTAGGCACGCCCGGGGCTAGAGTGCTGATGACAACCTGTACAAACGCGCTTTTCGCCTGGTCGCAATGACTGTGGCACCTGGTCACGCTTTATCACACGTCCGTCAGCATCTATCCCTGCCATCACGAAGGGTACATCGCAGGGAAGCTGAGCCTTGAACGAACCGTCCGCGAGAAGGGGCACATCGCCCAACAAACCCAAGCGATTTCCTATAGAGCTCTTGAAGTCGTCCTCGCCTACCGGATTGGAGAACACTCTCCAGAATCGGATCGCGGCCAGTTCCCCAGCGGGCAGGCCGTCGATTTCACCACCATTATTAGCGGATGTAACGTAATTGTTATTGAACTGATACGGACGCCGTGGGGTAGTTTCCCCCGTAAGCGCATCGCTGCTTGCAATCTGACAGGTGCTGTCATGAGTCATTCTTGAAACAGGCGCTTCAATAGAACGTGCCCGTACTACCCGGGCACCAAACTCGTGCCAATCAGGGTGATCGACAACCTTGACCAGGTCCTGCATGTTTTTGGAAGGTAACACCGAAGTATGATAAAGGCCGACGTCACAGGCACGCTTGTTCGGCTGATCCGCAACCGCGCGCTGAAAACTCTGCACCGATCCAGAGACCTGGGTGCAATAGCCACGCCCCACTGTCAGCAGCAGCTGATCGCCCTCCATGCCCTCGGGATAGCCAATCTTGCCCAGAAATTCACCATTTTCTTTGAACGAGGGCTCGTCATTTGATTTCGACCAATCCGCCACATTATAAATACCCCGTGGCAAAAAGTTGGGAAGTGCGCCTTCCACGCCCACAGGCTCCGGAGGCCAACAAAAAACGTCTCCCAAGCCAAGATTATTCGCCCGATAATAGTTTGCCACGCAGATATCACCATTCTGGCGCTGGCCAAGGAAGTGCAGGGCTTTCATTGTCTTGGTTCGTCCAGTGCTTGCCTGCAAGGATGCCCGATGACCGCCGAGCAGGGCTGTCATATCGCCGCCTCGCGCGTCCATGCCCATGACCACCCAGAAGTTATCCAAGGTGCCAGGCCAATTGATACTGCCATTGGTACTGCTATACGCCAGATTATGACTCAGCCAGTGCGATCCGTAGACCACCCTTCCGCTGTCGAGTACATAAGGATGGAGAGCCGAAGAAACCTCGTGCGGTGTCACGTTGACCGCATTGCTTCCGTCCGCATCAGCAATATAGAGCTGCGTATGTGGGCGATTGTTGGGCGTAATCCAATGCAACCGAGGCTCGCGAAAAGGCTGTCGACTCGATGCAAACATGATCCGGCCGTCGGGTAACCAGGCTGGGGACACATCAAACACGCCCGCTTGGTGCGTGAGGGGTGTCACCAGACCGGTTTCAATATCCACCACATGCAGACGGGCCTGCGATGCCCCGGAAAGCACCCGATTGGGCAGCGTGGCGCCATCCCACCAGCCGTTACCCAGCTTCTCACCGTAGTAGACGGAGAACAATACGCGGTCACCATCCAGCGACACTGCCGCATCCAGCGGCACACAGGGCTGCGCCTGTTCGAAGCAGTCAAAGAGTATCTGCTCCGAGCCGTCAGGGTGGCGAAGAACCAGTTGACCTGGTGCATTGAAGCCGCTGAACACGCGTCTGGTATCAGGTAGCGCGTCCCACACATCAGGGCTATGAAGGCTCAGCTCTGAGCCATCGCGCAATGTCGCCAGGGCGGGGCCGCGGGTGCGCGGCACGCGGGTGTAGACCACAGGGGTGGTGAGCGTAGCCAACGGATCTCCAGGAGCCACGCTGCTCTGCCGCTCAGATACTACCGGTTGCGGTGGCGAAGTTGGTGCTGGGCTCACCGGCGCCGCTTTGGGCGCGGCAGGCGTGGTGGGCGCCGAAGCAGGGGCTGGCGCCGAGGGCTCTGCGGGGCCATTCTGCTCACCAAGTCGTATTCTGACGTATTCGGCCCACGCCTGAGCGGCTGCTCCCGAATATCGTTCGATGTAAATATCCTGTCCGAAGGCGCCAGCCGCCAACAACACCCACGCCCAGAGAACTGGGCGGAGAAGTGTTGGGAATGCTACGTTAGCTGGCACTTTAGACTCCGGACGACGACCTCGTAACTCGTCCGATCAGTCTAGCACAGGCACCCGTCTCTATCCCGTTCAATACGCAATGGGCTTTCTAGCATTCAGCGCCATCCGGATCAGGTATTTCGCGCGACTCCGATCCCAAGGGGTAAAGCGCGGCAGCTCAAAGCGGGACGTCGCAGGAGCTGAAACGCCCCAATTCGTGGTTACGGCGGCGGTAAACCCTGCATCGCGGACCAGTTCAACATCTACAGGTCGATAGTCCTGGGCCTTGCGACCATTAGGATACGCGAAGAAGTCGATAGGCTCGCCAAGTATTCCCTCCAGATCCGCTTTGCCTTGTTCAATTTCGGCACGCGCCTCATCCTCAGCGAGCGACGCTAATATCCCGTGTGAGACGGTATGGCCACCAATTTCCACACCTCTCCGCCTCAATTCCCGCAGGCCCTCGTGCGTCAACATAAGCCCCTGACTTTGGATACCCGCGACCTCCATAAGGTGCTTCACAACCTCCTCGCGGCGTGCCAGAGGGAGATACTTGCTACCGCGAATAATTCCGCTGGCGGTGTTCAGGCGATCAGAATCCTTAGCCACATTGAACCTTCCCAGGCCGAGTGCACTGAGGTCCAGAGAGCCCGGCCTGATCACCCTCAATGCCTCAAGAATACTATCGTTCCACATCTGTCCTCCCGAGAGAAACCCTGAGCTGACAAACACTGTGGCGCTTAACCCGTAGCGTTCCAGAATCGGCAACGCCACAGTGAGGTTATCAGCATAGCCGTCATCGAACGTGATGCAGACGCTGCGTGGAGGCAGGCGCCCATGTTCCAGATATTCCAACGCCTGCCGTAAAGGCAGTACGTTGAAGTGCTCCTGAAGAACACTCATCTGCCACTCGAACCCCCGGGCCGTAATCTCACCCGGTCGCATCGTGTCGAGTTCGGGGAGAACACGATGGTAAAGCAGGATAGATAGTCCTCGCGCGCCCAATGCCTTCCACAGGCAACGAAATGCAAAGTCCCTATATCGCATCATGTCCGACCGGGCTCTTGTGGCAACAACGAGCGTTTACCGCGTCCTCTGACTGCGTGGGCCTGTCTACGCAAACTGACGCGCGGTGAAAGGGCTTGTTCTGAGGTTGCGCTTTCACGTTCTAGCAACTCATCCCGCCGCAGCGTCATAACTGCAACAACGCCCAAAACGGCATAAAGCAAATCAAAGTAAGCAAGGCTGACATTGGCACCCGTGATGCCATAGCCGACCAACGAGAGCGTAAGCATGCCAGCCAACTTATGATACCAACCAACTTGGCGAGCATGTCCCAGATGGGTATTCCGAAGATTATTCAGCAAAGCGAGAGCAAGCATTAAAAGGAAGATGAATAACCCGATAAAACCATGATCACCCAATACCTGGAAGTAGATGTTATGCGCCGCAAGGCTTCCGTTCTCCTCAGGAATCGGCCTGGTTTGGAGAGGTGTGAAGTTTGGTGTGAACGGTGCGTAGTAATGCCAAATGCGCCCATCAAGCACGGCCTTGAACCCGCCGCCGGTCAATGGATGGTCTAGTGCAAGCAAAGTCGATATCTTCCAGGCCCAAAGCCGGCCTATAAACGAACTGTCTTCTTCCGCAGCAGTTGAAATTGTTGCCTGGCGCTCACGCCACTCCTCTGGAGTACTTTGATACAGGACGGGCAGGGCCAATAGCGCAAGAACCGCAAGCGGCATCTTGTAGCGTGACCGCAGCCAAAAGGCTATCGCCAGAATGGCTAACCCAATGAAGCCTCCCCGTGAGCCTGTGCCCACCACGCTCACCACGTTAAGGGCGAGAATTATCCAGAGCCCCATTCGCACTGACTTATGCTGAGTAACCTGAATCAGGTAGACAACCAACGGGATACACATATTGATCGCGACAGCAAAGTCATTGCGGTCAGCGATAATGCCTGCGCGCCCCGTAATCATGTGCCCCCCACCGGATAGTATGAACTTTACTGCCTCCATTGCCGCATAGGAAGACACCGAGAGCACAATCGCCCAAACCAACACATCGATATGCAATCGCTTCCGCACAGCCAGCGTGATAAAGAAAAACAGCATCAGTACCTTGATGAACTGATTCCAGTAGTCCCAGACCATAGCTGGGTAGGAGTTCAAATTGGCGATTGTCGTCACAAGGGTCCAAAGGCCAAAAAGAAAAACCCACACACCCAGAGCATTCACTCTGACATTTTTCTGCCGGGTCACGAAAAGGTAAGAGACAGCCGTGACGATAACGATCGTAAGGTTCAAGCGGAAATTCTGCGAAAACCCGAAGGCCCAGTCGGACGGCGCCATCAAAGCAATCCACACCCAGGCTGCAACTCCCAGGTATGGCCGTTTGAACGAATAAAAAATCGCAACGAAGAGGAACAGCACCAGCAAAAGATCACGCATCAGTCGTCATCCTGCTGGTCAGCCCACCAGAACACGTAGCACACACAGCAGATCACCATAAGTAGATACAGGCTATCTATCATAGGGCAGTCACCCTACTCACAACGTAGCGAAACTTGCCTGACGCTTCGCGCGTAATCTCGTCGACCGGTACCACCTCAATCTGTACTGCTTCACCCAGGCGCGCCCTGAGCCCCGATTCAATCTCGGCCACCATAGTTCGTGTCAACGTGTCGCGCGGCACCACCTCCACCCGGGTCAGCGCCAGTGACTCCTGCACAATCCGAAAATTTGCTACATCGGGCATGTCACGCAGCACATAGATCAGCGCTAGGCCGTGCAGAATAGTGCCATCCGCGGCAATCATGAAGTCCGTGGTGCGCCCTTCAACGCTGGCCAACACCGGGAGTCCCCGGCCACATACACAGGGCTCAGGGGCCAAAACACCAACGTCGCCCGTTTTGTAGCGCAGGAATGGAAATTCACTGGTAAACAGGTGCGTCACCACGATTTCGCCGCTTTTACCCGCAGGCAAAACACGGCCTTCACTGTCAACAATTTCAACCACCATGTCCTCAGCGGTAATGTGCAGGCTGCCCTCCGGGCAGGCATGCGCAATAAAGCCAGCGTCACGGCCACCGTAACCATTTGCAACGGGGCAGCCAAAAACCCGTTCAATCAACTCGCGCTGGTGATCATACAGGCGTTCGGACGTCACGAAGGCTACCTTGATACCCAACTGAGCAAGGTCGACTCCGTGTTCCAAGCCATATTGCGCGATAAGCGCCAGCGATGAGGGGTAACCAAACAGCATGGCGGGACGCCTCGCCACAATGCGTTCCACAAAAAGTTGTAGATTTTCTTGGGACATCTCAAATGCGGACAGCAGTTCGGTGCGAAACAAGGCATCACGCGCCAGACGAATGCGATCCTGAGCACCCAATTCAATCGGTGAACCCCATACGACAATTTCTCGATCACCAATATCCACACCCCACCAACGGGTAGCACGCCGCTTCGCTGCCACATCGTGGCTGACTCGTTCTTTCCCGAGGAAGAAGATTAGCGGCTCGCCGCTGGAGCCCCCTGTGTTGAAACGCTTGAGAGCCTGCGCTCCTCTGGCCTTGAGTGCGTCGGTGTGCGCACGAATGGTCGCTTTGTCGAGCAGTGGCAGGCGCTGCAGATCCGCGAGTGAGCCGACCTGTTCAGGTTTGAAATCCAGTGCCTTGAATAAGTCGTGGTAGTAAGGCACGTTTTGTTCAATCTTTAGCAGAAAGCGGCGCAGGTTCTCAAGTTGCAGGCCAGCCAAAGCTTGGGGTGTAAGCCATTGCGAGGCCTCCATTGCCTTGTGAACATCTATGGTATCGTGCCCCTTGAGCCTCTCATGCAAAGGGAACAACAGCCCTCCAACGGCCTTCTGGTACAAGCTCACACTAAAGTTCCTGACTTGCGGCAAGCGACTTCGTCGTAAGCAGCCAACCATTGCTCTCGCACCGCCGGCCAGGCGTACTGGGCCACCTCCGCCAGCCCCCGCCTACGGAGATGCTCCCTGATTGATTCATCGTCTTGAAGACGAAGAATAGCTGCCGCCATGGCGGTAGCATCATGAACAGGCACCAGCAGAGCTGTGTCTTCGTCACGCACAATGTAGGGCACCCCCCCAACGGCGGTCGAGATCACGGGTAGACCGCTCGCCAAAGCTTCGATTAAGGAGTTTGGCATATTGTCGACCGTCGTAGGGTTCAGCATTGCATCCGCCTCAGCGTATAGCTCTGCAATGCCGCGCCGGTCCAGCCGCCCGGTGAATTCTACTGCGTGGCTGATATCCAAAGTAGAAGCAAGAGTTCGGAGTTCACTTTCCTGAGGGCCACTACCTGCAATTCGCAAGCGTGTCTCCGGCGCGCTTTGCAAAACCTTCGCCAGCGCCTCAAGCGCTGTTTCAATGCCGTAGATAGGCTCAAGATTGCGGGTGATAACCAGTGTGAAGGGCCGGCCTGGGCCCGTTGTACCTTGTACAGGCCTGAAGACACTCAAATCGACGATATTGGGAATTATCCGCGTGGATTGACCGTACTCGGCAAACACGGCTCGCAAAAAACCTGAAGGCACCACCACCAGTACCGCCCTGTTCAATGAGGGCCGAACCCGGCGCCAGGCGCGCCTAAAGTAGCTGTCGGCCTCACCTCCACGGTAATTGACAATCACCGGGCAATCACGCAACGGCGCCAACCAGAGCACGGGGGCTGCAAACAACTGCCATGACCAGCCCGAGTTTGCCATCAAATGGATTGCATCGACCCTGCCCGCCAAGCGCCACACCGCAAACACGTAAAAAAATAGCCGGTGCAGCGCTCGCAGGCCGGGCAGCCGTTCCACCCAGGCCGGACTATAGGGTGCATTGCTCACCACCTGAGTCACCTGCAGCCCTTCCGCACGCAGCAACCGGGCCAGCTGTTCTGTCTGCATGGCCATACCACCGCTAGGTGGCGGCACCGGGCCGATGAGGCCCAGGTGCAAAGCGCTCATTTCAGGCCACCGTAAATCGCCGCATAGCGCTTAACGCTCGCCGTCCAGGTGCGCTCCTGCTCTACAAACGCCCGACCGCGATTGCGCATTTCCCCCCAATCACCTCTGCGCGCCAACAACCCGTTCACTGCCGCCGCCAAAGCCTTGGCGTCTCCGGCCGCAAACAGCATACCGGTATCATCATGGCGGACCAGCTCCTTGTGCCCCCCCACATCCGATGCTACCACCAGCCGACCCTGAGCCATGGCCTCCAACGGCTTAAGCGGGGTAACCAGTTCAGTCAAGCGCATCGGCAGGCGGGGGTATGCAAAAATGTCCACCAGATTGTAATAATCCTGCACTTGTGCATGGGGTACACGCCCGGTGAGAATCACAATGTCCTGCAGCTTAAGGCGCGTGATCTTGTCACGAATTTGCGCCTCCTGCGGCCCTCCTCCAACCAGCAGCAAGCGTAGCTCAGCATGCTGCTCCAGCAGAGTCGGCAACGCGTCTAGCAGGAGGGGAATACCTTCGTAAGCATAAAAAGAGCCGATAAAACCCAGTACTGTCTTGCCATCCAGCCTGAGTTTCCGCTGCAAATCCGGGTTCACCGCAGCATCAAATGTGAAGCTTTCCGTATCTACAGCGTTCGGGATAACTGTGACTTTGCCCGCTTCTATACCTCGTCCTGCGATCTCATCACGCAAGCCTTCACAAATCGTGGTGACTGCATCGGCACGCTGAAACACGTGGGTTTCCAGCGCTCGGGTCAACCGATAGCGCGGCCCCCACTCCCGGCTGGTACCATGATCCACCGCCGCGTCCTCCCAGAAGGCGCGGCACTCATAGACAACCGGCAAGCCGAGTTCACGCCCGGCGCGTAGCGCCGCCAAGCCGTTCAAAGCCGGCGAATGCGCGTGAAGAATATCCGGTTTTTCAATGGTAGCCACCTCCACGATACGACGCGCCAATGTGGCTACCACCTCCCATTGGTCAAGCACAGGCAGGCGGAACAGCGAATTGGCGCTAGGACCGGTGCGGTAAAAATGCAAGCCATCGACCGTTTCCTCTGCTGCATCGCTCGCACCCTGCTTGAGCCCGGTGACATGCGCCGTGTGCCAGCCCAGCGCGCGCTGGCCGCGCAGAATGTTGCGCGTGCGAAAGGTGTAACCGCTGTGCAGGGGTATGGAATGATCGAGGACATGCAGAATACGCATCACCGCTTCACTCACGCTGCCACCACAAACTGATCGTCACGAACCGTGGCCTGAAACATCAACAGGGTCCACAGGGGCGCACTGTGATCGCGCCGTCCGGACTGATGCTCGTCAACCAGGCGCGCCAGGTAATCCTGATTAAATAGCCCAGTGGCCGCCAGTCCGCCGGACTCCAGCAGATCTCTACGCACACGTTCCTTCAGCGGCCCGCGGAACCATTTGGCCAAAGGCACGCCGAAACCCATTTTGTCGCGATACAGCACATCGTGCGGCAAGCGCGACTCCAGTGACTTCTTCAGCAGGTACTTGCCTTCCTGGCCGCGCAACTTCCATTCGGGCGCCAGCCCGGACACCCACTCAGTAAGCGGGTGATCAAGCAAGGGCACACGCACCTCAAGCGCATGCGCCATACTCGCTCTGTCCACCTTGGTGAGGATATCGCCTACCAAATAGGTTTTCATATCAAGATACTGGATCATCGACAGCGGATCATCGGTGGGACTATTAGCTGCGTGATCATCGAACACAGAGTGCACAGAATACCCTTGCAACTCGCGCTTGAACGCATTGCTGAACATTGCCGCGCGCTGCTCATCGCTGCATATGGAGACGGAATGGAGGTAGGCCTGCACCGAATTGCGCGCCAGCGCCTGAAAGGTGGTCTTGGCGCGGAACATTCGCGGTGCCCAGTCTGCTTT
>TARA_R110001599_G_scaffold8354_5_pt1 | contig 36706 bp, 29 predicted proteins | sample TARA_R110001599 | Tara Oceans TARA_R110001599 (sample SAMEA4398360) | marine metagenome | biome: Polar Biome; feature: [MES] marine water layer (ENVO:01000295) within the mesopelagic zone...; material: water (ENVO:00002006), including particulate matter (ENVO:01000060) such as...... | reverse complement strand
GGGCTTCGAGGGTTCGAATCCCTCCGTGTCCTCCATTTGCTTTTCCAAACAAATCCTATACTGTCCAGATACGCTTGAAAAACTAAGATTTTTCAGCGATTTCTTATAGATTCCGTCCAGTCCCGTCCGAGCTTATCCAGAGCAACACAGGGGTATATTGGGGGTAAGGGTCTACCAAAAAGGGGGTATAGGATGCTGACGGACAAAGCGGTAAGAGCTGCGGCTGCAAGGGAAAAGCCTTATAAAATAACCTAATAGTCCACTACACACAGCTGATCGATTTTACCCGCAAACCCTTGCTTGGAAAAGGTGGGATGCATCCGATGATGCCAACGATCACAACTCAGTTTCTACCAGTTTATTCAAGGGTCGTGGTTGCTTTCTCTGAATACTGTGATGGGTGTCCGCAAATTCTGTCGATATCGAGCTTCGATGACGATGGTGAATACCCATGCGAAATAGAGAGAATATCGACGCGACTAAAAACTGCCGCTAATGCAATGGTTGCGATAAATCATCCGGATAACTTCACCACTGGTCGATATTAGCTTTGTGGATGTTGCCAAAACAAAGATACAGTTTAGCAATCATAATTGTTGATAGGACATTACCATTGGAACAGCTTAGGCAGCAGAAAGCGAATGTTTCGAATGGCAAGGAATTCACTACATATGCAACGAGAGACTTTAAGATGAGGTTATGGCGGCTGAAGAATGGTTGACTATCCACGCATTGCGCGCATTTTGGATTACATCGATGGCCGATTGGTAGCATTGGGCCTGCAGTCTGGCGCAAGTTGGGATGATGCGCTAAACGCTAAACGTCTCTATGCTGGAAAATTGCGTCGCGGTCTCCCGCAGTACCGAACGCATATAGGAATGACTCCGTATGAGCCGAGTGCTCGTAATATCGCTCACGACGTCACCAAAGCAATTCCGTTATTCGAGAAAGTTGAAGTATATCAATCAGAGGATGTCTTCGAACATATACCTTATAAATATATGCCTAAGGTTTTCGATCACGTTTATGACGCTCTGGTGCCGGGCGGACTATTTCGCCTGAGTGTGCCAGACTATCGTTGCGATATTTATTGTAACCGTTGCAAACGTGAAGGCGGTCATATTGTATTTGACCCAGGTGGCGGCGGCAACTTTATTGAAGGAAAGGTTGTAGGTGGCGGTCACCTGTGGTTTCCTTTATATGAAAATATCGTTTCTTTAATCGAACAAAGTAAGTTTGATATTTATTCTATCCTAGAAGGATATGCTCCCAATGGGGATCGCATTATGGAGCCGGTTGATTATTCAATTGGATACATACAACGCACCAGTACTCACGATGCTCGTGTTAAAAACGATCCGCGGCCAGTTTCGATAATCGTCGATTTAGTCAAGTAAGAACTTTTGGCCGAAACAAAAGTGTCTTGGAAACTGTTGCTCTACTTATAGGATATATGTGGTATTAGTTAATGTGAACTAACGCCCCGGTTACTATCGCGCTCCTCAATTATGGGAGATGAGGCCGCTTTGTAATCAAGCACGTCATACAGGCTCATTAATATCACCCAAATCCCAGCAAACCGATATTCGTATATACCGACATTGACTGTAAATCCTATAAAAAGAACTACTAGAAAAATGTATCGTTTCCATTTTCGATAGTTTTTCAATTTAAAGAATAGACTCACGAATGCAATATAGGCCAAAATCCCGAAGCTAAGTAAAACATGCAGATGGCCGTTGTGGGGCCGATAATCCTGCCCCTGTAAAACTATGGTTCCTCCATCTCCTATCAAGACAGTTTTTACCCAATTATCTAGATATAATACCTTCTCCCATCGCGAGAAGCGTGAATCTGCGTCACTCATCATGAATCGTTCATAGGCAACCTGAAACACTTCGGTGCGAGAAACTACAAACAAAAGCATAGTTATGCTGATAAAAGAGACCAAAAAAAGTACCGATTTTTGCTTTGGCGACATCGGGGCCGTAAATATATAAGAAACAGATACAATTATGAGGCACAAGAATCCTGTAGTGCTCATGGATGCTATTACCACAATAGATGTAACCAATATAATAGAAATATTCTTGATAACATTGGATGAGTCTATAAATAGTATAGAGGCAGCAATTGCACAAGTTGAAACTGCCAAGTTATTTGGATCACTCATGATGCCGGTGTAACGCGTTAGAATCGATAGACTGGAAAACTGCTCAACACTATCACCGTAAGACCATATAGGCCTTAGCTGGAAATATAATTCAGGGGTTATCAAAAATATTAGAGCTAAAAATCCGACAAAATAAATATACACGACTAATACTTTTAGTATTCTTTCAAAATTAATGCCTATATTTGATTTGACGAATGGGTAAGAGGCAAGCATGAATAAAATAATTCCAGTATTTTCTAGCCGTTCTGCCGCAAGTTCGTTGTTAGGGAGATAATCATAAATACCGTTAAAATAGCTCAGAGCGACCGCAAGTATGCCTAAAATACTCCAAGACATTGAGTGCTTGTCTATTTTCCTGCGCGACACCAACATCAAGGCCAGTGTAGCAATGAAACAAATGGGCATTGGCACCGGAAGTAAAATTGGAAAGAACAGTAAGTCTACGGCAAATGTAAATAGAAGAATATCGGGCATTGATAAATGCCTCGATAGAATTTTTGGTTGCGGACTTAATAGCATGTATATGCTTATGCCTTCCGTAGCAGGTAAAAATAGATCGCGATATTTGGCATGAATGTGAGAACCGTAGCCATAGCTGCCCCACTTATCCCATGATGGGCTATTAACAAATAGTTTGAACTGATACTTAACAACAAAATCGCTAATTCAAAAGCAGCGAACCGTCTTGAATGGCCAAAGCATATGAACAGTTTTGTTGTCAGCTGACGCATAAACAAGAAAGGCAGTCCGATCGAGGCAATCTGGATAACTAGAACCGTTGATTGGTATTCCGGACCAAATACCGCCGGTATGATATAGGGAGCGCTGATCGCAATGATGCTCGCTAATGCCGTGCCGCTTACGATCAAGATCCAAGCGATTTGTTTTGTGCGTATCCGGAATTGGATAGCATCGCCTAAATGAAGTTTGAGCAAAAGTGGGAATGCTACAAGAGTAATGGCATAAGGCAGTAGCTGCGCTGAAAGTATAATCTGCTGCGATGGAGCATAAATCCCTACCGACAGCGGGTCTTTCAATAACCGTAATATAATCACATCACAGTTTACGTAAACCATTGCAAAAATTGACCCCACAAATAGATATCCACTATCCTTTATTAGTTTAATTGAAGTATTCCATTGAAACTGCCACGTGGTGATTGGCGGGCCGTTTCGCGAACGCAAAAGGTGATATAGTAATACCATTTCCAGCACGAACATTCCGGCGTGAGCAGCTGCTACCTGGACAATGCCGCCACCGGCCAAGATTATCATAAGCTTGGCACTCGTACCGAAAAGTGTCGCTGCAATACGGCGGATGGATGTTGACGAAAAATTTTGGTTTGCATTAAGCCATGCTAGCGAATTGGTACTAATCGGAGATGTCAGACACAGACTAGATAAGATGAACAGCAAAATACTCTCATTCATGGTTAGGGTAGTGTTAATCAATGCATATCCCGCGATACCAATCGAAACTGGGATATAAATCAAGTATTTCATCAGAGCTATCGTGCCGAGCAAGGTCCTGCTCGTCTGCGGTTGCTCTATCAATTTCTTGATCAACAGGCTATCTAGGCCGAGCTGGCCCGTTGCAAGTGCAATGCCGAGGATGGATATTGCAAAGGCGAAGTGACCGTAAGCGACTGGACCCAGCATCCTGCCGATTGCTACGATTGCCAAAAGGTTTAAGACACTATTGGATATACGTTCGCCAAACACCCAGCACGTATTGCGCGAGACAGGGTGTAACACCAAGCTAGACGCTCGGGCCAAAAGTGCAGTTATTGGCGTTGCGGCCATCGTTATGACTTTTCCAAAACGGACTTTAGGGCATCTACGTCTAAACAAGTTCTGCGTTCGAAACATTTTCGTTTGCCAGCGAAATCGGTCCTCAGATCAGTAAGGTCACTCAGATACAATTTGCTTATCGTGTTCCCGTCGATCCCTATCCCAATTTGTTCAGCCAAGCCTGTCATCCACGGGTATGTTCGACCGGCGAACAACAACGGCAAATTCCACGACAGATAATCAAAGGTTTTTGACGGAAAGCCGACCCCGTCGAAATTAGGATGAAGGCTGATAAGGCCGGCGTCGTATTTCTGAGCTTCTAGTGCTAGTTCACCCTGCGTCAGATGGCCCAAGTACTGAACATTTGGATGCTCTAATATTGTTGCTCCGGGGCAATCTGGTGCTGCGATACGCAACACAAAATCTCCATCGGTAATTTTGCTCAGTAACGCAAGCGCGTTTTCTAGTCCGCGGGTCCGATTGACTTGACCGGCAAACAATATGCAAATCTGAGCACCTTTTACTCGCTCCGGCTGCGGCAGAGATATGGTAGAGGGCGACCTACACCAAAAAGGACAAAATACCGTATCCTGATATTTCTCGACCGAACGAAAATCGGGAGATGGAACTAGCAATAGCTTAATGTGATCTATTCCCCAATTCTCTATCCAGTCAAACAACCGGCGCCGAATGGAATTGTCGTATCGCCGCCCCGATATAAATACCGGATAATCGTCCCACAAAAGGCCGATAATCTTTCGGCGAAGCAATCTGCCGATCACAATAGCCCCAATCGAGAGTAAGAATGGGCTATGAACGATTAAAATATCGCAGTTCCGGGCTGCGCGCCACAATCGCGGTAGAATCGAAAGCGGTTTTCGATACAAACGGACGATCTCGACATTGCGTTCGTCGCCGATCGCATCGGCGACAGCATGGACTATACGTGATTCAATGCGCTGGGGTGAAGCACTGATAACGCACAATACGCTCGCCTTTACGTCCTCTTCGGGCGAATGACCGCTCATACTTTTTTACGAAAACGCCTAGACACCGCTGTTTTTAGGCCCGAAAGCCCAACATGCATTGCATCCTGCCAGCGGATATTGGAGTAAATTGCAGGGTTGCGTTTGTACGCGCGAGACAAGAGGTCGATATTTTCACCCTTCTCGATCTGATAGAGCCGAGCATCGATACCTGACTGCAGCATTCGCGACCCCGTTTCATGGGGTTTCAAGCTCATACTGTATTGCGCGACAGGCGCTCTTTTGAGCGTTCGGACAGTAAGGAGCAGCGCTGGACCGATGACCTTCTGTCGTGTTGCATATAGATCTATGATTAGCGGCACATCTTCATCCCTGCGTAACTCCGGAAACTGTCTAGGGGAACGCTCAAAATAAATGTCATAAGAAACTAAATCGTGACGCGGACGAAAAAAATAGCTGTGTTGGGTGGAGTCCAATTGGACTTGAAATAAGTTAGTCACAGCTTGGTTGTGTGTTCCTATCTCAGAACAGTTTGAACTATGCGACCGATATGGATAAATCCAGGTCCGCCCACTTTCCACCAAATATTTCATCGAATATTTTTTCCAGCTCGATTCAGGCCAGCTGTAAATTCGGTCAGGCATATCGGCACTGTGCATTGGTGGAGTTTTGGATGTTGAATACCATTCACGAAATTGGTTCCACATCCTCCGACTCCAGCACTGGCCCCAGCTTTGAGCACTTTGTAGAGCATAAACCGAGCAATCTGAGCTCTCGGCCAAAAAGGGAAGATTCGCCATTTCATTATAGTCCGGACTGTAAAGCGATATACCAGCAATCCCATCATCTGATTCATAGGCGTTAAGTGCCTGGCGACAAAATTGGTGAAAATAGGGACCTACTAACAGATCGTCTTCCAATATTATCACAGCTTCATAGCCCGCGACGACATCTCCGCATTCCAATATATGCTTGCGGAGTCCCAAATTTTCCATGGCGAGGCGGGTGATCTTGCGACCGAAAACCCAATCCATTTTCTTTGCAATATGAATCAGCTCTTTGCTTAGAGGCCCATTGTCGATTGATATTATCAAATCGACACGTTCACTATATTGCGCCCTCGTCAATAGGCGAAGCAGCCTCTCCAAAGAAGCTGGCCTATTGTACGTAGCAACCACGATACAAGTTGATGCCAATGAATGGCGAAGATGCTTGCCGTCGACAATTTCAAACAATTCGATACTCATCTTTCGGCTCAACTAGCAATGACATCAATCCATGACATACATGAAATGCTGCAATTCCGTTTCTACGGCAGCCCGGCAAAAGGAGTCACTTACTACAAACTGCGCCTGATCACCAGAGGTCGAATGAATTGGTAGGTACTCTTCAACGATATGAAAGTGCCTGCGACTGACGTAATCATCAAAAAATACCACGGTTCCTGCGTCTGCCAGCAATATGCTCTGGAGGAAACATGCGACACGGAAACGTCCGTCTATCAATATGGTGTCAGGTTTCTCATTCCCTGCAAAAGGCGCACGCAGATAATCCACGATATGCGAACGTCTAGAATAATCGACTGGCCGACCCCATTCACCCAGTTCTCCCAAATCCACATGAATAAGTGTTGGTGATGAGGCATTTCCTGTATCTGTGCGCACCTTTTCAATCCATACTTTGCTTGTATCTACTGATATTATTTTGGCGTCACAGTTGTTCGCAACCCAGATTGTTGAATCGCCGCAACCATATTCAGCATAGCAGCGTGAAACTTTCAGTCGGGCTTTGAATGCTTGATCATACCCACGGAACAGGGATCCAGGTATTGTCGGTTGAGACCAAGCGCGAATTAGCTCGGGTACAACCGGAGGTATAAACTTGCGCAAAGTCGCGAAGGCTGAATTATCTTTGATCATTAGATCTCCACTCGGGGCTGCCGCCAAATAGACTATAGCCTGCGGCCTCAATATTGCATATTCGATTTAACAGATTCGGTAACATTCTTGAGCGCGGAACAAGCATTATACATTGCTGTCCGCGTAGCTAAAGCACCTTGCCATATTTTCCTGATAGTTCAATTGTCTGCCAGAGATGTGCGCTCGATGAGCGAGAGATTCAGACATAATCGTGGATACGGATTCCGTCCCACTCATTGGATAGGCGAGCCGAACCGAGGATAAGATTGACCACCCGTTCCGATGTATTCAAAATCTGATAGTCCGACGGTATAATTCCCGGTTTGCCCGCTTTTTTGCGCTCGCTAAAATTTGTAGTGACCATTTCAACGGCTTCACGGATCGTTCCTGAATCCAAACCCGTGAAGATGATATTGCCCGTGTCCAATGCCTCCGGGCGTTCAATCGCATCGCGAGGAGTGATTGCGGGGAAATCCAGGATGCTCGATTCCTCAGCGATCGTGCCGCTGTCGCTGATCGCGCAAAAACTTTTCATCTGAAGATGGTTGTAGTCATGAAAGCCGAATGGCTTCATGTCCTGAATGCGATGATGCATGACAAGACCATCAATGGCGTCCAGTCTTTTGCGAGTACGCGGGTGAGTAGACAGGATGATTGGATAATCATAGGCTTCAGCAAGACCGTTGAGAGCTGCAATCAGTTGCGTGAGCCGGTTCTTGCTATCGACATTTTCTTCGCGATGCAAAGACACGATAAAATAGCGATTGGCTTCGAGTGAAAGCCGCGAAATTACGTCCGATGCTTCGATCTTATCCCGATAGGTCTCCAGAACCTCTCGCATCGGCGATCCAGTAAGATAGACGCGCCTGTGTGCCATTCCCTCACTCAGCAAATGGCGGCGTGCATGTTCGGTATAGACGAGATTGAAGTCGCTGATGTGATCGACCAGTCGACGATTGGTTTCTTCGGGGACATTGCGGTCATAGCTGCGATTTCCCGCCTCCATATGATAGACCGGAATTTTCATCCGCCGCGCCATAATTGCTGAAATAGCACTATTGGTGTCGCCGAGCACGACCAGTGCATCGGGACGGTTGGCGATCAGTTCCTTTTCCGTTCCAATCAATATTCCTCCCAGGACGGCACCGAGGCTGGACGTGTCGACTCCCATAAAATTGTCCGGTTGGCGCACATCAAGGTCGTTGAAAAAGACTTCGTTCAGCTCATAATCCCAGTTTTGCCCTGTGTGCACAATACGATGATTGGCGAAGCGGTCCAGCCTCTCGATCACGCGGGATAAGCGAATGATTTCCGGCCTCGTGCCGAGAACTGTTGTGACCTTCAGTTTACTCATACGTTTTACGCCTCTTCAGACCGGGTCAGCAAAAGTGTCTGGGTTGGCCGGATCGAACATACGGTGGGACCAGAAGAAAGTGATGACCTCTCCTCCGCTATCATTCACAATATTATGAGTATGGAGTGGAAGCTGATCAATGGCAACTGGCGTATCGCCGGAAACACGGAATTCGTGAACCTCGTCGGTCAGAACACGCCGGATACGAAGCAGCGCATCGCCTTTCACCACCAAAAAGCGCTCGACCAGATCCAAATGAAAATGATCACCCCGTGTTTTCCCGGGATGAGTGGTGGAAAGAAACGTATGGCTGGCGTTCCCGCCCTTTGCGCTTTCGAAAAGCATTCCGCGCTCGTCGGCGTTGATCTTAACCGGACGGGGATAATGAGTTGGATAGCCGCCAGTTCGGTAACTGTTGAACAGCGCGAGATCAAAAGGGTCGGAGAGATCGGGGAAAATATTCGCCTCATAGAGTGCATGAAAGCCTTGCAGCTTCTCGTATAGCTCAATAACGCCAATTAGTCGTCCTTGCGGTGTCAATCTACCGCCTGTACCACTAGTCACCGCATTTATGGCTCTTTGCGCGGCCTCCCCCGCATGAAGCAACTGCACTTTACCCTCGGGATTTAGTGCCGGCTTTTCTTTGTTCCATATCTGGTCGATCAGCGTTGCTGTTACATTGTTGTAATAGGGCCGCGCGCACTCACCGAAGATATGGGGCAAAACAAGATCGGTAAAGCGGTCCCCCGAAAATTTATCCAAAATTTCGCCAGCAATGCGTTTCGAGCGCCCATAGAAGGTGTCGTTGGCAGCATGAGTGCTGTTGGCATATACGATGTGGGGTGTGATGCCGACGCGTATGCAGGCATCGACCAGTCTTTGCGCAACCAGCGGATTGCCCGTCTCTACTTCTTCTTCTCGACCGCGGTTCACTCCCGCAAAATGAAGAATTGCGTCGGCGCCCTCCAATGCCATATTCAGCGCGTTATCATCGTCAAATTCGGCATGGCCCAGCTGAGAGAGGGAGAAGGGTTCCTTCTCGCCTTTATATCGTGCGGCGCAATTGGAAGCGTGCAGGCGTGCAGCGCTGTGCCATCCAAGCAGACCACGTGCGCCCGTTACGACGATTTTCATTTGCGCGCCGCATTCCAGACCGACAATTCGGCCTGCACTTCCGGCAGCGAAACGAGAAGCTGTTTGACGCCTTCTACATCCAGCCGTTCCGTGTTGTGACTGTGATAATCTTCCATCGCGACCGTTTTCTCTTCACCCTCGGAAAAATATGCGTTGTAATTCAGATCGCGCTCATCAAGTTGTAGCCTCCAGTAATCACCCATATCCTCCGCAGTGAGCAGTTCCTGAGCACTGGCGAGCGTTTCATATAGTTTCTCGGCGTGTCGCCAGCCGATGGCCTGAACTTCATGGCCTGGAACGCCGAACAATTCGATCAGCGCCGTCACCAAATCAGCAATCGTGCTTGCTGCAGCCTTTTTTATGAATAAGTCGCCTTGGCGCGCGTGATCGAAAGCAAATCGAACGAGCGAAACTGAATCACGCAGTGGCATCAGAAATCGTGTCATGCCAGCCTCGGTCACGGTTATCGGCTGGCCGGCCTTGATCTGGCGGATAAACAACGGAATGACGCTTCCGCGCGAATACATAACGTTCCCGTATCGAACGCAGCTAATGGTCGTTTTAGAATCTGTGCCTATTTCGCGAGCAGCCGACTGTGCCAGTTTTTCCATGACCGCTTTAGTCATGCCCATCGCGTTGACTGGCATGACGGCCTTGTCGGTTGAAAGGCATACAATCGAGCGCACGGATGCCTGGATCGCCGAGCGCAGAACATTCTCGCTACCCATTATGTTCGTACGAACCGCCTCAAGTGGAAAGAACTCGCAGGACGGGACCTGCTTCAATGCGGCGGCATGGAAAACGGTATCGACGCCCGACATAGCGCCATCCACACTGGACCGGTCGCGCACATCACCGATAAAATATTTTACGCGCGGATCGCGTAGCTGATTGCGCAAGGCATCCTGTTTTTCTTCATCTCTGCTGAAGACACGCACCTGCTCAACACCGGTTTCGAGCAGGCCATGCAGCATGGTCTTGCCGAAGCTTCCGGTTCCGCCGGTTATCAGAACTACGTTCGGTCTATGAGTCAACTGGAGGGCGCTCCATTCAATAGGGGTTCGGTATTGGTAAAATTTGGTCGTTCTAATATGAACAGCTTATCTTTAGGGCAATGCACAAAGAGATATTTCCTATCGTTGATCAAACCGCTCGTAGGGTATGCCATAGTCACAACGACCAATAAAGTCGGAATGACGAAAATTAATAATGCGCTTTCAGTTTTCTCGGTAACGTTAGGTTTATATTACTAAACCTTTTAAACTAGGAAGATTCCACGCCCTACTGGCGAAGCCGACTTAATTTAAAACAGTATCCTGAAGCGCATTCTCAAGAATGTCATAAACAGCTTTATTGCTATAATATTGCTTATAATAACTTCGGGCATTTTTTCCCATTTCCTTGCGTCCTTTCGAGTCCATGTTCCGCATTTCTAATATTGCGTCCGCTAAAACCGCGGGGTTTTCCGCTGCCACCGATATCCCACTGCGGGAGCGACGAACTACATCAGCCCCTTCGCCATTAAGGCTAGCGATTATCGGGCGACCACACGCCATATAACATTGTATTTTGTAGGGAACCGTTAGCCTAAATACCGGATTGTCCTGTAATGTCACAAGCATGACATCCGCAAGAGCAAAAAAGGAGGGCATTTGACTCTCGTCATACCTCCCAAGAAATTTCACCTGCTTACCTAATTTGGCTATATCTACTTGAGCTTGAGCTTTTTCCTGATACCTGCCGCTACCTAAAAAAATGAAGCAAATATCGTCACAGGCTCTCAAGATTTCTGCTGCGGCGATTATGTTGCTTATATCTTGAGCTTCGCCAATATTGCCAGCAAACATAACGTTGAATTTGGAATCATCAATTAAATCTTGAATATCAGAAGAGACCTCTTTTTTTGCTATAGGGCGGTATATATTAGGTGCGGTGTTAGGCAAAAAACGTATTCTCTGGGGATCGACACCAAAACCTTCCATTTTCGATCGAAATGCCTCACTTTGAATTAACAAAATATCAGCACGACGATACATCCACCCACACACGCGATTTAAAACTTTTGTAATCAAACGATTATTAATACCTAAAATATGGATCGCACTATCTGGCCAAATGTCCTGTACCCAATAAACGCTAGGAGTGCCATACAACCACTTAATGATAATTGAAGGAATAGACTGAGTAAGTGGCGAAGGCATTGAAGTAAAGGATACGTCATAATTATCCGGTTTCAAATTAAGGATGACTATGAAAGCTGTAATAGGGTAAGTCACGTAATTCAGAATCAGGCGGAATGGATGATTTCCGCGTGATATTGTGCGCGCTCGATGTATTTTTATGTTTTTCCAGACTTCGGTCCGACAAGATTTATTTGAATAACCGGGAAAGAATGTCCCAGAAGGGTAATTGGGTACAGATGGTATAACAGTGACTCTATGCTCTCGCTGCACCAATTCTAAAGCCAGCGAATTATTTGAAAATTGTTCGGGGTAAAAATACTGCGAAATAAAAAGAATCTTCATCGCTTGATCAAACGGTCGCCTTGGCCGTTTCCCAAAAGAGTCTTGATGACTATTACTAGGTCACCCGGTAGAGTCTGGAACGCAACATATTTACCGTCTTCAACGGCCAATTTGGCGGGATCACTCATATCGATTCCCTGTATTTGTGCTAATCCCGTTATTCCGGGCTTTACGGTAAAGACGGATTTTAACGACCTTTCGTTGACCAATAACTTTTGCGAAGGAAGGCAGGGTCTAGGTCCTACAAGTGACATCTCATTCAGCAAAATATTGAATAGTTGAGGCAATTCATCCAACTTCGATCGTCTCAAAAAGCTACCGATCCTGGTCAAATGCGCATCCGATGTAAGATGGGTTGGTTGATCTGGCGTGCTAACGGACATCGTCCGAAATTTGTAGCAAGTAAACTTTTCTTTATCCTTCCCAATCCTTTGCTGTGAAAAAATTGCAGGACCGGGTGAGCTTAACCAGATCATCGAAAAGATAATAAACATAAGCCAACTTAGCAGCAAAAGTAAAGTGATTGCTACTGCGAGGTCAATAAACCTCTTTTGTGCGAGAAATAGTCTGTTGGCATTTTGTGTATCTGCAAGGTATATATTTCTGAACTGGGGGACGGGATCTGGTTGCGAAACATTAAGTAGCATGAGTTCAGCATCAATTGCACTTGCCAACTTCTCTACTGACAAGGTTGGCCGCATACTTGCAAAAAATTCAAAAGCGGTTGTTCGAAAAAATTTAGGAATATAGTGTAAAAAAAATAATTTCCCGCGAAAGATATTCCCATATACCGCCGGCACACAAAAATTGGATACGCTAGGCAAACCGATCGCCTTTAACGCTAACTCGCCATCCCGCTTAGACACGCTATAGTGGTCTTTTTTATTATCGATTTGAGAGTGAGTGCTCGAAATATTTATAAAATGAGGTATTTTAGCTTTAACTGCATCCTCTGCGATTTTTTTTACAAATTCAACATTGACGTCTCTGAATGTTTCTACATCGACTTTAGCGCTATTGTTTATCACAGCTAAATGGATGACCGCGTCATATTCAAAACTCTTGACTTCTAAATTATCATAGTCGCAAATATTCTGGTTAGGAAATGAACGTCGCATTTTATCTAGGCTTCGCCCGGCTAACAAGAGGTCGTGACCCATGTCACCGAGGAGCGGGACTAATTGGCTACCGATAAAGCCGCTAGCGCCCGTGATCAGTAGTTTCATAATTTCCTCAAAAAATAACCAAGATGGGCCGCGTCAGATTATCGGCAAGTCAAAAATTCAAGATGAGATAATTTTTATTGAATCTAAAGAAACATCGAATCCATCACTATTCTCCAACGTGCGACCATTGACATCAAGCCAATAATAACGGCAGCCGGACTGTGAATTATCAAGTTTCAGAGTTTCAATTTTGCCTTTCAAGAGAAACTTTATCGTGCGGGGGGCGTCGTTGGTTTTCTCAGCGCAGCTCAGAGTGATGAAAATTTGAGCGCTATCGACCATGCTGGTACTGGATGATATTTCCATAGTCAAAATCCGCGAAGGCAAGTTTATAAGTCGACGAGCGAACCTGCCTCCGGAGTTTCGGATTGCGCTTAATTTGAGTTTTCCGTCGGTGACGAGGGCACCATATTCACCAGTGGAAAATAACTGCCAATCAATTGGAGGATATGGTCGCTCGGCTTCAAAAAAGCCATTTTTCAGTAAAGCGCCAGCCTCTTTCTGCCCCACTAATAGATGATACAACGCTTCGGCTGTTTCAAACTGCTTATTGTTGGCGAGCGCACGAATTAGATTTTGATCGCGATAGATCCCGTCGCTTTCATTCGGCTTGTACAGTATCTCCCGCAAGCGTGCAGCATTGCCGATCGAGCCTGGCTTGCCAGTCACCGCTCCCCAAAACTGGTAAGCCCAAGGCGGTTGCTTTTCTAGTAAGCTAGCAAACGGCGATACAAAACTTTCGTTGGCGAGCGTTTCCGCCATCATTGAAATGATGGCAGGTGCCACTGACGCGTTTGTGCGTAACATAGTGTCATAGTAATTTAAAAGTGCAGGCATGTCTTCTCGTGCCCCACTATCGGCAATCATCCATGCGGTCACAAGGGATTGCCGGCGCGAGAGCAAAAATGCTTCACTCATGAGTTTTTCTTTATGATGGTCTGTTGCGCCAAGTGCAAGGATTGCGATCGCTTCAGGTGCCACCGGTTCGGCAATAAAGGCCATCCGCGCAAATTCGATAGTTTCCGGGTTAACCCGATCTGGAAACCGCCCTAAATTCTCTGTAACGGAAGTTTTTATCAAATTCGATGCCATCTTTCCCAAAGCAAACCCGTTAGTTGGCATAATAGTAATAGCAAGTTCTGGTGCTTTTCTTTTCGCTATCGCTCCCATAGCCGTTAGTCCAGACGTCAAGGCAATTGCAAAACCAATTATCCAGATAATGCTGATTTTAACCATCGTATGAAACCTACTATCGGCCAATTAACCTACTTCAGGGGCTTTTTGGCCATAGCTGTATTCATATGCGTAGCCATATCCATAACCGCTCTGTTGAGATTGAACCTTTGTCACTATGCCACCAAAGATTTGCGCGTGCGAACTGCGAATGCGCTGAATGGCTGCTTGAATACCCCGTAGTTTAACGCCACCAGCCTCAATGGTATAAATTACGCCTTCCACTGAATCTGCCAATAAGGGGATATCTGCTAAACCGAGCACAGGCGGCGCGTCGATAATGACGCTGTCATAGGTTTCTGACAGCTTGGCGACTAATTCTCTCATTCTCGTGCTACTTAGCAACTCTGCCGCGTTTGGGGGTATGGGGCCTGCGGGCATCGCATCAAATCCGTAGTGGGTATCGCGCTGTATCAATTTATTTAGATCATCTTCACCCGCTAGATAGTTGCTTAGGCCAGTTGTATTTTTGCCATCCAGCATCTTATGAAGCGAGGGGTTGCGCATATCCCCATCAATCAGCAATATCCGCTTTTTGGTACTTGCGAGCACCGCCGCAAGTGCCAGCGCAGACGTACTCTTACCTTCATTGGGCCGCGTGCTAGTCAGGAGGAACGAGCGCGGTACGCCATGATCAGTTAGAAACGCCAAACTCGTGCGGATTGATAGATAAGCTTCCCACGCAACTGATTTTTTATCACTAAGGGAAACAAGAATGTCTTCTTTTTCCAGGTTAGGGATTGAGCCCAGCGGTGCGATTCCGAGTTTCAATTTTAGGTCGGACGGGTCCTTCACCGTCTGATCAATCTGCTCCATTATGAATACATAAGCTCCTGCTAGGCCAATCCCCGCCAGTATAGCTAAAACAATATTTAAGAGCAGCTTGGGACTTGATGGCCCGGGAGGAGGTTGAGCGCGATCGACCACGGAAATGTTGTTCGTGCCGACCCCGGCCACACCGATTTCTTTATAGCGCTGAAGTAGACCGTCATAAAGCTGTCGGTTTGTATCAACCTCACGTTGGAAAATATTATACTGAATGGAGTCGCGGCGTTCACCGCTGAATTGACTTTTCAAGCCGTTGACCTGCGCGCGCAGTTGCTGCTCGCGGTCAAGTGCCTCCTGATAGCGTGCCGCCGTGCCCGTCCGGGAACGGGCCTCTTCGGCCGCGATACTCGCGTCGAGTGCAGCGATCTGTGTGGCTAGCGCTTTTGCAGCAGGATATTCCGGCTCAAACTGGACCATCAACTTGGCATATTCAGATTGAATCTTTGCGCGTTCTTCACGCAGATTGTTCAATGCAACGTTGATGAGGGCATTCTTGTTGCCCGCTCTCCTATTGGCCTCACTTTCTGCAGCGATACGGTCAGCAATAGCACTCGCCAAAGCCGCACTCAAAGCCTCCAGATTAGCGGAAGCGAGAGTTTTTTGGGAAACAGTTTTGCCGCTAATTGTCTGTTCTGATGATAGCGTGATTATCTGTTTATTGTCCGCATAAGCAGATAAATTGCGCTCGGAATCTTCAAGCTTTTGTTTAAGATCAGCTAACTGTTCTTCGAGAAACTTTCGTGCGTCAGCGGTTGAGCTAAAACGTCTGTCAAGATTCGAAGCGATAAATTGTTCGATCCAGGTATTAGCGATCTGCGCAGAAAGACCCGCATTGGGACTTTGAAAACTAATTTCGACCAAACTTGAGCCACGGATCGGCGTTATAATGATATGTTGTTGCAGAATATCTGCGGCGAGTTTGAACCGCGCGCTTCTTTGAGCCGCAGATTGCACAGTGGAATTATCAGCCAAAAAGCCGCTGTTGTCCGGATCAATATTGAAAGTTTCAAAAAAACTGTCTTTGGCAGAGAGGTTTTGGGCGCGGACGACTCGCTCTGCTAGAGAGCGAGATTCCAGCAGCGAATACTGTGTCTGATAAAATTCAAGGTTCGGCCCAGTGCTGTCGGATGATGTTACGCCTTCAACATTCGTCACTTTATCCTGTTCGCGATTAATCTCAATCGTTGCCGTTGACGTATAATAGGGCGTCATCAGCAATGTTGCGATGATGCCGAGTGCGAGGCAGAAAGCAAGGATAATTGAGATTGCGATCTTATGACGCAACGCTGCTTGCCAATATTGAACCAATATAGGCGTTTCATGATCCAAATCGGAGTAGTGGTCGGCGTCAGAAAAAAAGCCATGACCGTCGCTCGAAGAAATGTTGTTCATACGCAGAATATTTCTACCATCTATTAGCTTCTAAACAATATGATCAGCGGAGTGGTGATCAGCGGAGAGGCCTGAATCAGGTCGCGGAACAAACGGCGCGCCTGAGAATCACCAACAACGATGACGTCATTTGCGAACACTTCAGGGTCAGAATAAGCGCCGCGACGAATAGCCTTTAAATTATATAGGCCGGCTAGTTGCTCGCCGTTCACACTCCGAAAAATTACGACATCATTCAGTTTTGCAAATTCTGAAGTGCCGCCGGAGGTCGCAACCGCGCGCATAAGCGTCATGCGACCTATAACTGGATATAATCCGGGATTTTTGACTTGCCCATCAACAGTGATGACCTGACTGACGGTCTCCTCAAGATTGACAGTAACCTGAGGATCACGAACATAGCGGCCTTGCAACCTTTTCTCTATCTCATGGGCTAGTTCGCCGGGCGTCAGGCCTGATGCTTCGACCACGCCAATCAAGGGAAAGGAGAGCCGGCCACTGGCATCAATCTGAACTTCCTTGCTCAGATCTTCGATGCCGAAAACATCGATTTTGAGCTTATCAAACGGTCCGATTAGATAGGGGCGATTGGAGCTCAGCAAGTCCACCCGCGTTGGCTCGGGAAGTCCCTCACTGGACACGACTGTTACGTTGGGGCTGCCGCCAAGTATGGTAGACCCGCCGCACGCAGATAACATGAGTGCTAAGAACAGGATAGAAAGGCGCTGCATCATATTCGATAATTTCCGTAGGTTCTGAAGTCCGTTAGACGAAACTATTTATGGCGTAAACCGCTCATAGACGAGCCGTGCATAATGATCACATGTAGAGCTTATGCTTTGGCTTTAAGCGTATTGCCCTGAATAGCGTTCAGGCTGTCGCTAAATACACACGCAATCACCGCAAATAGGGCGATCAAGGACGGTACGCGTAGTGGGTAGTCTCCAATGCTAGCCACCAAGAATATTAGCATGACCATTGCGGCCATAAGCACTCTATATTTTGCGTAACGGGAGTAACGCCAGTTTTTGGCCAGTTTGGATATTTCTATAGAGACCCAAATAGCTGCCACAACGGCGATTAATATTGCCGGGAGACCGCCTTCGATGGGAAACTGCAGCCAATCATTGTGCGCCTGATTGAGATAAGTCGGGTTCAATAGTTCCTGCGGTTCATATATTCGGTAAACATGTTCGAAACTGCCAAATCCAGCTCCCCATGGAAAATAATCGCTGATCATCCTTGTTAGTATTGGCACAAGCTGGCTGCGTAATTCTTCAACATCGCCCTGGCCGAACAGTCGATCAAATGCCAGAGATCGTGCAAAATAGACAGACAGTCCTCCCATTATCACGACGAGCGCGATACTCGAAAATAATATAATCTGGCGCGATGTGAGCCGTTTTTTTCGGGTGTGATTGCGTTTCACGGAGGGTTGGCTTTCGATCATATAACGACCGAAATAAATCAATATCGCAGCGGTAACCAACGCGGGGGCCATGAGAATCAAACCCGCTCTTGAGCCAGTGATGAAAATCAACGGGATAATCACGAAAATTGCGGCAACGCTGCTGTAAAACTTTAACGCCGACAATTTCGTGGAAACAGGATTAGACGCTCCGTACCAACTAAGCATGACAATTATTGCTGCCAGCAGAATTGCCTGATGATTACGATTAGCAAACAAACCTACGGCTGCGCCATTATTGGTGATATTATAAAGATAGAACGGGCCGCGCGCAGATCCAGTAAGCTGAAACGCAGCCCACAAAGCGCTAATTCCAGCCAGAGTGATAATAACCGGGATAGCTTGCTTCCGGCGGCGCTCATCGAGATTGAGATAGAGCATCATTGCAGAAATCGGGATAGCGAGCGAAAAAAGACTGTTCAACGTACGAGATGGTGAAAGCGTTAACGGCCGCCATGGCTGCTCGATACCGGCCAAGTCGGCAATACCTGCGAAAATCTGCCGCCCGGGTAACGCAGTCCAGACATGTGGCGGAAGGGGGATCAATTGCAATAGCATCAACCCGGCGAGGGCCAACGCAATATAGAGGGGGAACGTCCTACCTTTCCATGCTTCGCGATCCATGCAAGTCAAAGCGTAAGCACCAAACAGCACGGCTAGTGGACGAAGGATAACCAGCGACTGGACATCATCACGTGAACTACCGCCCGTAAAAAAGACGAGCGTCAGAAACGCCGCAAAAGCATAAAAGCGGGCATTGCTTCCACTTAACCGTTCTCGAAGCCTAGCTAAATTTTTTGTCACATTTCTGGGCATGAAAATTCTTCTACAGCAAAAGACAATTTCTATCAGCCCATCGTGGAGCAGACACATTCATTGCCTCGGTAGACATCATATAAATGATTGGCAACGATGATTGATTGATATCACATGTTTACAAAACGCCTCCGCAATGCTCAAAGAGTATTTATAAAATGTTCCAACAAGCCGGTATCCATTACCGTTAAGCGGTTTCCGTGTTATGGGCACAAAGCGGACAAATGCGCAGTCAATTGAAAGTCGGGGTATCTATCGGGGTGGATTTTGACTTTGTCTAAAGAATTATATTATTATTTCAATGCATTGAAATAATAATTCGAATTCCTCCGTGTCCGTCATCCGTTAACAAAACTCACGTGCTTCGACACCTCTTGGGCCTCGAAATGCAATCTGCACTTCCTTGGATTTGGGTTATCGCCGGGGCTTGATATCTGAGCCTGAAGCTCCGTTGGCCGTGCGAGCCTTGGCAGATCACAACGAGTGCGCACACCCGGCCCCACGCCATATTTACCTGTCACTCGGCGCCTCGAAAAAACTTTACTCCGTGACACCCATTCCGATTCCCGATAGTATTTTACATCAGGCAATCGGGCAAATGTCGTCTGAACATGCGATCGCGGGGCAAAATTGGCAGACACGGAGAAATCTGATCCGCATGCGGCGCATTTTCGCGCATTTGTCAGCTACAGCCATGCCGATGCCGCCGTCGCGCAAAAGCTGCACAGGAAGATCGAGACCTATCGGCTGCCGGACCATCTCCGTGACCGGAAAGCGTCCGCTCCGGACGACGGCCGTCTGGGCCGGATTTTTCGTGATCGCGAGGACCTGCCTGCGGCGGCGGATCTTTCCGGCTCGGTGAAACGGGCGCTGGCGGGGTCGCAGGCGTTGATCGTGATCTGCTCTCCCGATGCCAGGGCGTCGATCTGGGTGGCGCGGGAAATCGAGCTGTTCCGGGCGCTGCATCCTGATCGGCCGGTGCTGGCAGCGCTGGTGCGCGGTGAGCCGGAGGAGGCCTTCCCCGAATCGCTGCTGGAGGGAGCCGAGCCGCTCGCCGCTGACCTGCGCAAGGAGGGTGATGGCTGGCGGCTGGGGTTTCTGAAGATTGTCGCCGGCGTCGCCGAAGTCCCGCTCGACGCGCTGGTCCAGCGCGATGCGAGCCGCCGCATCCGCCGCGTGATGGCGGTCACGGGCGGCGCGCTGGTTGCCTTGCTAGTGATGATCGGGATGACAATTTACGCAGTCCAGTCGCGCAACGAGGCGCAGCGCCAGCAGGCGGCAGCCGAAGGGCTGGTCGAATATATGCTGACCGATTTGCGGGAAAAAATGGATGATGTCGGCCGGCTCGAAATCATGGACAGCGTGAACAAGCGCGCCATGGATCATTATTCCCAACAGGATGAGCTCTCGCCACTGCAGGCGTCGATTCTGCGTTTGATGGCTGAAGATGACGAACGGCGGGGCGATACAGAATCGGCGCTGACAAAATATCGGAAAGGGCTGAGAATCACCGAAACGCTTTTGCTGGCAGAACCAGAAAATTCCAAACGTCAGCTCGATCACGCGCAAAGCAGGAATGCGATTGGCGGCTGGTACGAGCACCAGGGTCAATTCACCAAAGCGCTGGCGCATTACAATGAAAGTCTGAAACTCGTCCAAGCAATCGAGCAGGGATCGGTTGATGCCGCGAAATTGCTTCAGGAATCGTCCTATTCGAATGCCAATTTATGCTCTTCCTATTTGTTGCAAGGTCGAGATGTGCAACGGGCAAAGATGCATTGTCAAAAAGCACTGGCCCAGGCGGAACAACTGACGAAGCTTCGGCCCGAAAGCCATACTGCGAGACTTGATCTTGCGATCCGATATGCCTGGCTTGCTGATGCGGATATCGCGCTGGACAATGTTGAGGAAGGGTTGAAAATGCTTGCAAGCCATATCAGGATAATCGACGAAATCGTGGCCTCGGAGCCGGCAAACCGGCATTGGCAAGAGCAACAGATGCGCTCCTACGCAGGATATGCAATGCGTCTTGCCGAGCATGAAGAAATGGTTGCCTCGGGCAAATATGTTGAGCTTGCGACAACTCTGGCGAAAGAGCTGGAGGCGCACGATCCTACCAACGAAGAATGGTCCAAATGGCTGAAAAGCCTTAGCAAGATGCAACATTAGGAGGCAGCATATGCCAGAGTCTGAACCAAAACACGATGATCACGATCACTTGCCCATCGGAGGCAGGATAGGTCACAGTATCGAGCGAATAGAATATCGGGAAATTATCGAAGACGGTGATGACGGCCGATATTCCATTATCGGGACGGAGGATTGCAACGGTGATATCTCGGAGGCTATAAAACTGGCCCGCGCTGCTCAAGAGAAGGGATGTTTTCCGCGTTCAACGGCGGCATCTTCATCAACGGACTTGCCATATAAGGACAGTTCATGCCTCTCGATAAAATTTGAAGAGGACAGATGTTTCTATGTTTTCAAGTTGAGCGACGACAGCAATCTGGCCTTTGACAATGCCGAGCATTTGTTCGGCATCAGGTTGCCGAAGGAATATGGGGCGGACGAGATTTCGGAGCTGAAGGGCTTGTTTTCTGATCCCTGTCTGATTGCCGGTGATAAGCAGTGGGCCGGTTTCGTATTTGATGGCAAAAAGGCCCGAGCGCTCAAAGATAAAGGGATGCGCATCGCTTTCGACATCCATGTTGCCGACAAACACAAGTTGGCGGTTGCCGGAGGAATTGCACACCCGCCCTATTGGCCGCCGCATCCGCCAGACCTGTATTGATGGAGGCGTGACCCCTCTCACCCAAATCCTTGCCATCGCCCGTGCCGGGAATCCGGCGCGGGCCTGGGCATTGTTTCATTCTTCGGGCTGGGATGCGCGGACGGATGATTCGAAGGCGCTGACCCTGAAGGGGCGTCTGCTCAAGGATCAGGCCAAGGTTGCCGATGGGGCAGAGCGGGTGCGGCTTTACGGGCTGGCGGCGGAGGCTTATGCGGCTGCGGCTGAGCTGGAGCGGGACAGTTATCCGCTGATCAATGCCGCGGCGCTGGCGCTTTTGGGCGGCAAGCCGGGACGGGCGATCGTGCTGGCACAGGACACGCTGGCATTGCTCGATGAGGACCCTGCGCAGGGCGAAAATGCCTATTGGCGCGCGGCGACCCGGGCGGAGGCCTTGCTGTTGCTGGGCGATGAAGCCGGTGCCCGGGCGGCGCTGGCAGCGGGGATATCGAAACTGCCCCGGGCCTGGGAAGATCATGCCGCGACCATCGGCCAATTCGAGCTGATCCTTGCCGAACAGGGCAAGGATGCAGCCTGGCTCGACCGGCACCGGCCGCCACCCAGCCTCTATTTCAGCGGGATCATCGGGTTCGACGGCACGGACGCGACTCTCCTGCAGGATATTGACGCGATCATCGTGCGGGAAAAGCCGGGGTTCGGCTTTGGGGCGCTCGCGGCAGGCGCGGATATCCTGATTGCCGAAGCTTTGCACAAGGCGGGGGCAGAACTGCATATCATATTGCCCTATCCGATGGACCGTTTTCGCGAGCTTTCGGTCGCGCCCTATGGCGATCACTGGGGCGCCCGCTTCGATGCCCTGATCGAGGCCGCAGCCCGGCTGGACGTGCTGACCGAATTGCCCGACGAGGCAGAGCCGTCGATCGCGGTTGCCGTGGAACTGGCCGATCTGGTTGCCATGGGGCAGTGTGTCCGCAACGCCGCAGTGCTGAGTAGCAAGCCAAGGGCGCTTACCATCACCGGTCTTGGCGATGAGCCACGAAGCCAGCATCTGGTCTGGGCCAATAGCGGACATGATCAAAATATGATCGCGGTCGCGCGCCAGGGGGGATATCGATCGATCGTCACGTCATCGCGTGCGGAGACCAGGGAAATTGCCGCGGTCCTGTGGGTGGAGGGTGTCGGCAGGGATATGCTGCCCGGTTTGGTCAATGCCGCGGACGATTTTTCCTCGTTCGGCGGTGCTTGTTACCGGATATCTCCCAGTGCAAGCGAGCTGCTTCAGACCGGCCTTTCGCTATTGCAGCATGACCCGGATTGCCGGATTAGTCTGCTCGTCGATATCATCGATCCGCAACGACCCGCGGCATCGTTGCTCGAGAAAGCGGGTGACATCGCTCGTGCGTCACGCGGGGGAGCGATTCTAACCGACGGCAAATCGGCGATGGTGCTTACGATCTATCCCGGCAAGCAGCGGGTTGAGGAAATTGGCGAATTGCAGACCGCTTCCGGACCGTTGCCCTTGTGGTCGCTCACCTGAGCAGCGGGTTCAGACGATCAGTTCCTCCAGCAAGCCGTGCGAGATGATTTCCAGTTGTTCTTCGTCGCGCCGGATGATCCCGCGCCGTTCCAGCGCGCTGATCGCTCGCGAACCGGTTTCGCGCGTGGTCTGGGCGGACAGGGCCAGTGCGGCGATCACCGGCGGCGGCGATATCCTGCCTTCCTCCCCGGCTTCGCGCAGCAATTCCGCATAGACCCGGCCATTGGCGGTCAGGGTGATCCGCGCCGCCATCCGGTCGAGTACGGCGTTATACTGCCGACCCAATATTCTCGACAGGCCGCTGCCTATCCGTGCCTCTTCCTCCAGCAGTGTCGCCATTTTCGCGGTCGGTATTTCGAGCACTGACAGCCGGTTCTGGGCCACGACATCGGAAATCACCACCCGCTCGTGCGGGAAGGCGCCGAATAATTCCCCGGGTCCATGGGAGGCGAGCAATTTGGTCTGGCCGTCCACGCCGATGATTTGCAACTGGGCCCGGCCCTCGAGAACGATCCACAGCTTTGCCCCGAGATCGCCCTGATGCGCGAGAATATCCCTGTGGCCGTATTGCACCAGCCGGGTTGCAGCGTCGACCTTGGCCGCTTCTTCCGGCGAGCAGGAAAAAAACGAGGCGAGAGCGGCGATGCGATCGCTGGCTGTCATCATCTCCTCCTTATCAGCCGGTCGCGATGGCCCTCGTTCCCTTGGCCGGCGGTGTTTCGGGAGCGCCGGCAAAACATTGGGCGATCTCCATCCACTGGCGAGCGGTCGTGCCGACGGTTTCCAGTGCGGTGTCGTCGATATTGCGGGTCTGGGTCACGACTTGCGAGAATTCCACCGCGCTGCCGCGGACGAGATTGTCTTCCTGCGGGTCATTCCATTCCCAGACGGAACCCGACGGCGCGGTCAGCTGGACAAAGGGCTTGGGCGCCGGTGGTTCCTGGCGGCGGTTGCGGAAGGTCCAGCCGTAAGTGGTGATCCCGAGATGGGCAATGTTGCGGATGCGGTCGCCATCGGGGCGCACTTTGCCCAATATGTCGAATATTTCCTGACCATGCGACCATGTTTCCATCTGGCGTGCGATAATCTTCGAACGCGTGGTCATGTCCGGCCCGGCCCAGGCCACACGGGCCTCGGGATCGGCTTCGCCATAAGCCGCCGCGAGTTTCGGATAATAGTCGCAATAGGCATCGAGCAAAGCCCTGCCGCGAATTCCCCCGGCATTTGCGTCCAGCCATTCATATTGCGCCTCGACATGGCCCTTGCCGGTCTGGAAGGCGGCCATGATATCGCGGAGGAACTGCTTGAAACCATCCGGATCCTGCAGGGTCATCAGGGCGGCTACGTTCCAGATATGCAGATGGCCGATCACGTCTTCGATGGTCCAGCTCTTGAACTGGGTTACCGTCGAAAGCAGGTCTTCACCGCCATTGCCGAGCACTGCGGCAAGCGTGTCGCTCTCGTCTTTGAAATCCCGGGCTTCCTGCATCATCATATCATTCCTTGTTGGTCGTCCAGCTTATCCGCCAGCGCCGCCGGTATGGCAACCGGATGGGCGAGCAATATCTGGCCATAGCCTTTGCCCTGGGCGTCATTTCTTATGCTCGCCATACCGCCGCCGCCGAGTATCGAGTCGATCAGGAAATTGATCGCGTGGGAGCCCGGCAGGCTATATTTATCGACCTTCGCAGGATCGGCGCCACCTTCAATGAAATGGGCAAAGCGGTCGGCCACGGAGGCCGGGGTCAAAGCCGCCCAGATATAGGGAAGATAGTCCGGGTCGCGCGCTATCACGCCGATATTGGCCTTGTTGCCCTTGTCGCCGGAGCGGGCCCAGGCCAGCCGGATCAGCGGCACGTCGGTCACGGCATCCTGCGCGTCTGGCATTTGCGGAGGCTGCGGCCTCTGGATGGCAGCCGGATCAAAAGCCACAGCGTCGGCGTCCTGAAACGCGATCTTCCTGCCGTCGACATCTATCTCGACGGGCAGCGCGCCTTTCGGGGTGAGGTAGGAAAACAGCCGCACCACGGGGGACGGCTTTGCGCGCGCGCCGGAAAAGCCGCTGAGGCCGGGCGGGGTCGCGAGGCCGAGGCCGGTCAGCTCGCGGAGCAATATCCCGATTGCCGCCGCTTCGCTATGCTTGGCCGCGATCTTGGCAACGACTTCGCGGGGTTCATGACTGGGTGCAAGATCGCCAAACTGGCTACCCGCTCCGATGATCTCGACGCTGGTTTCGCTATAGTCGCCAAGATTGTGGCCGCGCAGGATGTTGTTCGCGCGGACCAGGACATTGTCGCAGAATTTCTGTGCCTTGCGGGCCGCATCAAAGCCATAGAAGCTGACCGAGGTCCCGCCACGAAAACCTTCGCCATAAGTCAGGCAGGTCTTGTAATGATCGGGCGCGGGATAGCCTTTGGCGGGAGAGACCCGGACCATGTCGGGGCCGGTCTCGACAATCTCGACACTGGAAAAATCACAGACCACGTCGGGCAGGAAATAGGCCTGCGGATCGCCGATTTCGTAAAGCATCTGCTCCGATACCGTGCCGACGGTCACGCAGCCTGCGGTGCCATCGGGCTTGGTGACGGTGAATGACCCGTCGGCCGAAACACTCCCGATCGGATAGCCGATATTGGCGATGTCGCCGGCGTCTTCCCAGTCGGTGTAATTGCCGCCGGTGGCTTGCGGCCCGCATTCCAGCAAATGGCCCGCGAGGCTCCCGCTGGCGAGCAGATCATAGTCGCTTTCCGACCAGCCGAATTCGTGGATGCAGGCACCGAGTGTCACCGCGCTGTCGACGCAGCGGCCGGTGATGACGATATCGGCACCCTCGGCCAGCGCCCGCGCAATCGGGAAAGCGCCGAGATAGGCGTTGATGCTGGCGATTTTATCCTTGTCCGGAAAGGCCGCGCCGGTGAACATTTCGGCCGGTGCATCGGCAGCGATGGCGTCCACATCGGCCAGCAGATTGTCGCCGGTGATGACCGCAACCTTGAGATCGAGGCCTTGTTCCTTGATCAGAGCCCGGGCTGCTTTGCCGCAGGATGCAGGATTGACCCCGCCTGCGTTGGCAATCACCTTCACCCCTTGCGCGGCAATGGCCTTGGCATGCGGCTTCAGAACCGCGCTGATGAAATCACCGGCAAAGCCTGCCGCCGGATCCCTGGCATGGGCGCGCGCCATGATCGACATGGTGATCTCGGCGAGATAATCGTAAACCAGATAGTCGACGCCCGCACCGAGCAGCTGCGGAGTGGCTATCGCGCTTTCGCCCCAAAAGCCACTCGCGCCGCCGATACGGATATTCCTGTCCGGCATATGCTTCAATCCATGCGGTGCAGGGCGCAGAGCTTGTTGCCGTCAGGATCGCGCAGATAGGCGAGGTAGAGTTTCATGCCCGGATTATCGCGAACCCCTGGAGGGTCTTCGATCGGGGTGCCGCCGGCTTCCACGCCAGCCTTGTGCCAGGCATCGGCCTGGGCGGGGCTTTCCATGGCGAATCCGATGGTCATGCCGTTGCCACAGCTCGCCTTTTCACCATTGATCGGCGGTGTGACGAGAAAAATGCTGTCATTGTGCAGATACATCAGCCGGCCCTTGGGGTCGACGATGCCCTCCTTGCCACCGATGCTCTGGAACAGGGCATCATAGAATTTCTTCGAGCGATCCATATCGTCCGACCCGACCATCATGTGACTAAACATATCATTCTCCTTTTTTTCATTCCCGGCAAACCGCAATATATTGTCGCGCAATCAACGTCGCCACCCGTTTCACGGTCCCGAGACTTCATTCAGGACCAGGCTTTCGGGTGGGCATCGACGCGAAGCCAATCTTGCACTTGTTCTAGCCGCTTTGCATCTTTAAGCGAGTGATTAATTTATTCAAGCAGGAGCGGTAAGCTAATATGGAAATCAGAGACAAGATCGTCGTCATCACCGGTGGCGCCAGCGGTATCGGCGCGGCAATGGCCCGCCGGTTCGCAGCCGAGGGCGCACAGAAAGTCGTCTGTGCGGATCGTGATCTGGCCGGCGCGCAAGCGGTAGCTGACGAGATCGGCGGCGTCGCGATCCGGACCGACGTGTCACTGGCCGAGGATATCAGCCAGCTGATCGAAACCGTCGAATCCGATATCGGTCCGATTGATCTGTTCGTCTCCAACGCCGGAATCATCACCGGCGGTGGCGTCGAAGTGGGTGACGCCGACTGGCAGAATATCTGGGACATCAATGTCCTGGCCCATATCCGGGTAGCGCGGATACTGGTGCCGAAAATGCTGGCGCGGGGCGGTGGCTATCTGCTCAACACGGCTTCGGCGGCGGGGCTGCTGGCGCAAATCGGATCCGCGCCTTACTCGGTCACCAAACACGCAGCGGTCAGTTTCGCCGAATGGCTGGCGATTACCCATGGTGCAGAAGGACTGAAAGTTTCGGTTCTCTGTCCGCAAGGCGTCGATACGCCGATGATTGCCGGGGTTGATACATCCACGGTGGCCAAGGACGGGATCGTGACGCCGGAACATGTTGCGGATATCTGTGTCGAGGCGATCGGCGACGAGCGGTTCCTGATTCTGCCCCATCCGAAAGTGGGCGAATATGTCAAACAGAAGGGCGCGGACCCCGAACGCTGGCTCGCCGGGATGCAGCGCTGGCAGGCGATGCTGACCGAACAGACGTCCTGATTTTGCGGGATAATGCTATTGGGTCTCTTTCCGATTTTCGGGGCAAGGTCCAATAGCAATGGCCGCGCGTTCAGCTTTCAGGCGAAGGTTCGCTCGATGAACCAGTAGGTTGCGATTATACCGATGCCATAAGCGGTGGCGGTTTTTGCGGGATTCAGCCAGCGGTCCCGATAGTGCCGGAGCCCGTACAGTACCGCCAGCGCAACCGCGACGATCACCAGCTGGCCGATTTCGACGCCGAGATTGAATGTCAGCAAGGCGAGGGGGACGTCGTCTTCCGGCAATCCGATTTCGGCGAGCGCACCGGCAAAGCCGAAACCGTGGAGCAGGCCGAATAGAAAGGCGACGATCCACGGAAAGCGTTCCGAGAGGCGGGGATCGCCAGGCTTTGCCTTGACGATCTCGACCGCCAGAAAGACGATCGACAGCGCAATCACCGATTCAACCGGACGGGAGGGGAGCGACAGCCAGCCGAGCGTTGTCCCGACCAGTGTCAGGCTGTGCGCGACGGTGAAGGCGGTGACGGTCTTGGCGACCAGCCAGCCGCCCTTGAGCAGCAGGACCAGCGCGAGCACGAAAAGCAGATGGTCGAAGCCCAGCAGGATATGCTCCATGCCGATGATCGTATAGGTCGCCGCGACATTGGAGATTATCGATGGGCTGGCCAAGGTGGCGACCGGCTGGTCCGGTGTCAGGCGCAGGGTCTGCATGGCGCCGTCGATCGGGGCAATGCGGACCAGCGCATCGGTGGTTGAAAGTTCGAGTCCTTTCAGGCCGATGGACTGGCCCTGAAGCGATCCGTCACAGCGCAAAGCGAGGCGGGTCAGAATATTGCTGCCAGCAAATTCGCGCTCGCGCTCGCCTTCGATTCTGCAATTGGCGGGGATTATGACCTGGCTGCTCTGGCCCAGCCGGGAATTGGTCGAGGCTTTCCACAGCACCGACCATTGGCCTGGTGACTGTTCTGTCATCTCGATATAGGCTGGGCGGAGCTCGTCGGCGCGGGCGCTGTCCGGAACGAGCGCGAGCGCGAAGCAAACCCATAGGATAGCCAGCCAGCGAATCATGGTCGTCCTGCTACCGTGATCTCATATTCCGCCAGCAAGCGGGCCAGGCTTTTGTCTCTCTGTTCGGTCTGGCGGGCGGCGGACCAGTCATTGACAACCCGTTGCCGGACGTCCGCAAGCGTCGCTGTCTGACCGGCGGTTTTCGCCGAAACCTTGACGGCATGGCTGCCGAAGCCGGAGACAATGGGGCCGCTCCAGACGCCGGGTTCCAGCTTTTCGAGCTGTTCCACAAAGCGGTCGCCAAATTGGCGGGAGATGGCCGCCGTTTCAGCCCGTGAGAATGTCCGCGGCGTAGAAAGGGGGCGCGCGAAGCTGGCGGGATTCGCACCGGATTTCAGTTGATCGATCTGCTGGCGTGCCTCGCTTGCGCTGATCTGCCCGAAATAGATTTGTTCGAAATCATAGAGCGGGGGCAGGGCATATTTGCCTGGATTTGCGTCCATCCACTGCTGCAGGGTTTCATCATCTGCTTCAGAGTCCGCCGTCTCTTCGCTCTCGATAAAACGCATCTTGGTGAACAGCCGCCGCCGGATGACGGGGTCATTCCGGTCCAGTCCCAGCCGCAATGCTTCGCGATAGTAGATTTCTTCGGCAATCTCCTGATCGATCAGGCTGTCCAGTTCGGCCTGCGTCGGTTCCCGGCGAAAATTCTGGACCCAGCCGGCCTTGAGCCGCTCGATGTCGGTTTCATCAATGCTGATCGCATAATCTGCCGGATCACGGTTGCTGCCGGTGGCCCAGAAAAAGGCAAAGACGAGCAGCGCTCCGCCAAGAAAATGGACCAGCGGTTCTCTCAACAATTTTCGCCACATTATCGAATAGCCTGTTCGTTCAGCCTGAGCTTTTCAAAGGATCGCGGGGCCGGTCAGGTGACAGGCCCCGGCGCGCTTGTGCGAAGACAGCTATGCCTTCGGTGTATACCAGATAGGCGAGCTATAGGCGCGCTCCTGCTGGATCTTGATCACGTCATCGGGCAGGGTCAGGCTGAATTTCAGTGCATCATAGACCGGCCAGGTCGGGGTCGGGATTTCCAATACCCGGACATAGTAAAATGCGTTCTGGCTCGCGTCGAAATCGGGGTCCTGCCAGAAGGTCACCAGTTCCGGCGCGCCCGTGGCATTGTCCCAGGTGCCCTTGGTCAGATCGACGGTATTGGGAACCGCGGGGAGCTTGCCATCGGCACCGAGCTTTCGTGTCCCGGCATCGCTCCAGCTGACATTATAGACTTTTTCCTGGCTCTGTCCGCTTGCATCGACCCAGCCCTTGATCACCTGGATACGATCAAGACTGGCGCTTTCCGGATCCATCAGCGCGCTGATCAGGAATTTTGGCGCTTCGCCATCACCGCCCTGCAGATCGCCGCCCATTGGAACGCCTTTGGCATAGCCGGCCTTGACCAGATTTTCCGTGTCGTCCGAGGAAAAATCAAAGCCGCCAAAGAAACGGACCTGCATCCGCGGGCCGGTGGTTGCATAAACCTCCCGGCGCATCATCGCATCGAAAATGGCTTCGCGGCTGTTGCTGGTCGCCCAGACCGCCGCATAGCCGCTCGACAGATAATGCCAGCCGAAGCGGCCTTCGCGGGTACCGAGATTTTGTGGCTCGTGGGCGCGACGCGTGATATTTGCCTCGTTGGCGCTGTGCTTGCCGAAGAAATTATTCTCGTCCGCCGTCGCCAGCGACGTGTGGCTGTCTGTCGAACCGATCATCCCGAACTTGAACGGATTGGCGCCGACCGCGAGAGTCAGTTCCAGCCCGCGTTTGAGCGCTTCGCGCACATAGCTGCCACCATAGCTTTCGGGCGGCATGTCTCTGGTGCAGCTCAGATTGCATTTGTCCCATCCGGCAACGCCGAAACTGGCAAACTCGTCATTGGGAGACAGAAACGGGTGGGTTTCGCTATCGCCCTTGATCTGGGTGACCTCGACAATCGGCTCGCGGAGCGCGCGGGTCTTCACATAAGCGGCGTCGATCGGGCTGCCGTCGAACTTGTTCATCGCGAACATCCGGCCATTCGAGACATTACTGTTGTGCGGAATGGCCAGTACCTTGCCGCCGGTATTTTCCTCGTAGGCATCCATATAGGACCAGAGCCTTTCCGGGTCCTGCGATCCCAGAGCGCCATAAGGAAGGGTGTCGCCCATTTTCTCCGGGTCGTCGCGAAACATCACGACGCGGTGGAGATTGTCGCCTTCCGGCATGGGTGTATATTCAAAGCCCATGAAGGCGGTGAACTTTCCCGGTTCATTATACTGGTTGACGATCTCGCCGTGCTTTTCCCAAAGATCGGCTGTGCGCTCCCGGGTCTCCGCCGGGTCGGTCAGAGATGTCGGCAGAGTGCCCTTGGCGGCGCCGTCAATCAGCTCTGCCGTGACCCGCAACGAACCCTCTTCGCTTTCGTTCATCATATCGTGCCAGCGGAGCAGGAACTTATTGGTCAGCAGGGCGATACGCGGCGCTTCCATGATCGCCTTGGTGGCGCCCATTGCATCGCTATGATCGGCAATCACGAGAAAATCGAGCGGCCGGGACAGTTTTGCTTTGGCGCCCTTGGTTGCCGTGACCTCTTCGCCGCGGGCAAATCTCAGGGCCGCTTCCGCGTCCAGCCTGTTGCCAAAACCGAAGGCGTCAATGCTGTTGTCGGTGTGGAGATGGGTGTCGCCCCAGAACACCTGTTCAGGATATTCCGTGTTGGTGACGTTCGCGCTTTCGCTGTCATCGCCGTTGATTTTCGAACAGCCCGATAAAGCCAGAGCAGCTGTGCAGGCTGCCCACATCAAATGTTTGCGCATGATGAATCTCCCAATCCCTTTCCGCGGATGCTATCCCTCATCGGACCTGGGCGCAATAGCCACGCCAATAGCCCCCTGCGTCGTAACGTCAGCCGAACCGAAAATGTAAAATATCATCTTCCCGAAGGCCGATTAGCCGGTTTGTGCAATTGGAAAAGGAGTGATAGGACCACGAAAATTCATATCGAAGAAGGAAGTTTTTGGATGAGATATTTGTTGCTGACCGCTGTTTCCGCTCTGGCCCTGAGCGGCACGGTCATTGCCCCGACCGCGCACGCCCAGGCTACCGAGGCTGCTGCCCAGGCCAAGCAGGACGTCGACGCCCAGCTGTCTGCGTTTTTCAAGGATTATGACGACCAGCAACTGGCACATTCCCCGACATCCAAATCCTATCGCGGGATCAGAGATGCCGATTATGGCAAATGGGATGACCCCAGCGAAGCGGCTGAACTCGCACAATATCAGCTTGGCCAGAAGGCGCTTGCCGATATGGAAGCCCGGTTCGGTGATGCCCGGCTGAGCGAAGCGAGCCAGCTCAGCTATCGCCTGTTCCAGGCCCAGGCGCAGCGCTCCGCCAACGCCTTTCCATTCCGACGCAACAGCTATATTTTTGACCAGATGAACGGTGCGCAGAGCCAGATACCCGCGTTCCTGATCAACATTCACCGGGTGTCGAACAAAGCCGACGCCGAAGCCTATGTCAGCCGTCTCGACGGAGCCGGTCCCTTGATCGAGGCGCTCGTGGTCCAGTCCGCTGAGCGGGCGGCGGATGGAATCATCGTGCCCGACTGGGTATTCCCCTATGTCATCGCCGACGCCAAAAATGTGATCAGCGGCGCGCCTTTTGGCGAGGGTGAGGATTCGCCAATCTATGCCGACCTCAAAAAGAAGGTCGCCGCGCTGGATATTTCCGACGAGGAGAAGGCCGATCTGGTAACCCGTGGCGAAGCGGCATTGAACAACAGCCTGAAGCCGGCATATGAAAAACTGATTGCTGAAATGGAGCGCCAGCAGGCGACGGCGGTCGATGGCGATGGCATCTGGCGGCTCAAGGATGGCGCGGCTTATTATGCCGAGCGTTTGAACAATTATACGACCACCGATCTGACAGCCGATGAAATTCACCAGATCGGCCTCGATAATGTCGAGCGCATTCACGGGCTGATGCGCAAGATCATGGCCGATGTCGGTTTCGAGGGCGATTTGCAGGATTTCTTCCAGCATTTGCGGACCAGCGACGAATTTTATTATGATACGCGCGAAGCCTATCTGGCCGATGTCGACCTCAAGCTGGCGGCGATGGAAGCGAGGCTCCCTGAGTTTTTCAACACATTTCCGAAGGCATCGCTGGTGATCAAACCGGTCGAGGCGTTCCGCGAGAAATCGGCGGGCAAAGCCTTTTACAATGGTCCGGCACCCGATGGCTCACGGCCCGGCACCTATTATGTCAATCTTTACAATCTGCGCAGCATGTCGAAAATCGAACTGGAGGCTTTGGCCTTCCACGAAGGCCTGCCGGGTCACCATCTGCAGCGGACGATCCAGACCGAGCTTGGCGATGTGCCGCCGTTCCGCCGCTTTGGCGGTTGGACCGCCTACACCGAAGGCTGGGGCCTCTATTCCGAGGAACTCGGAAAGGACATGGGCTTTTATGAGGATCCCTACAGCGACTTTGGCCGTCTCGGGATGGAATTGTGGCGTGCCTGCCGACTGGTTGTCGACACCGGCATCCACCACAAGCGCTGGAGCCGCGAAGAAGCGATTGATTATCTGACGCTCAATACCCCCAATCCCGAAGAGGACATCCGCAAGGCAATCGAGCGTTATGTCGTCTATCCGGGGCAGGCGACGGCCTATATGATCGGCAAGCTGAAAATACTGGAGCTGCGGTCGCGGGCGCAGGAGGCCCTGGGCGACAAGTTCACCATGGGCGAGTTCCATGACGTGGTATTGAAAAGCGGGCCGGTGCCGCTCGACATCATGGAAGAGCGGGTCGACGACTGGATTGCTTCGAGTAGCTGAAAATAAGCGACAATTCTCCCCGATGTCCTGAATAGTCAAACGTTCGGGGTGAATCCGTCGTTTTTGTCCAATTCATTTGAGCGGTGGCGAGTGCATAGGGTTGGCGCGACCCGAAGGGCTCTCGCCGTCGTAATTCGACGGCAATGAGTTCTTTTCCTTATTGGCCCGACTATTAATTTGGTCGGGCCTTTTTTTTTCCTTTGTTTTCCGCCTATAAAAGGGCATCCATATTCTATCTGAACCTGGGGAGGGACAGATCAAGGGGTCCGAAATTTGGTTAGTCTTAGATATTTTGCGCCTGCCGAAGATGTCCGGGATCTTGTCTCGGTCTATTATCTGTTCGAGGTGGACCAGCCGCGCTTTGCCGATAACGAGCGGGCGGCGATAGCCCAGTTGCGATTTCTGCTCGAAGGGACCGCGGTCATCAGCTTTGCCAATGGCAACAGTTTTCCGGCCAAGGATGTCATGCTCCAGGGGCCTTCGACAGGATCGATGCATTTTGACGTGACCGGTCCATTCCGGATGTTCGGCGTCGGCATATTGCCCGCCGGCTGGGCCATTTCCACCAAGAAATCGGCTGCCGAATATACCGACCGTGCGGTCAATGCCGCCGAAGTATTTACCCAGGAGATCGACAAGAATCTCGAATATCTGCGCGGTTGCAACACTCCGGAAGAGATGGTGGCCTGGGCGGACAAGATTTACCGGGCGCTGAAACCGCGCCTGAAGCCGGAAACGGCCGCGTTCACCAAGATGATCGACGAATGGCTGTCGTCGGAACCCTCGCCGCCGGTCAGCGGCCTGATGGAGCGTTCAAGCCAAAGCTCGCGGCAGGTGCTGCGCACGGTCAACAAGCTCTATGGCATGCCGCCCAAATATCTGGCGCGCAAATATCGCGCCTTGCGGGCGGCGAGAGCTTATGCCGAACATAATGAAGAAGAGCTGCTCGAACTGGTCGACGCATTTTACGACCAGTCGCACATGATCCGCGAAGTGAAATTCTTTGCCGGCGTGACCCCGACACAACTACGGGTGGGGGAAGGCGAGACCGCCCGGCTGATCGATCAGCGCGCTGACTTGAAGGGCAAGATAGCTCCGCTGATTTCGGACACCTGACTGGAATAGTTGGAAGCATGTTTGTCGGTTGCCGCTGATGGCGGTACCGAGCCTTTTTCCCGTTAAAATAACGCTGCAGATGTTGCAATGCTGGATAAATGAGACTAAATCAGTCTTGTTTAGATTTTCACCGCCAGCGATTCGAGAAACATGCGTCTTTCCAACCTTGCCGACTATGCCGTAGTCCTGATGTCCGCCGCCGCGCGCCATTGCGGTGCCGCGCTGCTCGCGGAAGGCAAGCTCAACGCGACCAAGCTCTCCCGCGAAACCGGCGTCCCGCTGCCGACGGCCAAAAAGCTTGTCAGCCGCCTGACCGCTGCGGGCCTGTTTGAATCGACCCGCGGGATCGGTGGCGGCATCAGGCTGGCCCGCCCGCCGGCGTCGATCAGCCTTGCCGATATTGTCGAGGCGGTCGAAGGCCCGCTGGCGATCACCTGCTGCACCATCGACGGCAATCATGATTGTGTGCTGGAGAGTGGCTGCACCGTGAAGCCCCATTGGGGCGTGATCAACCGGACGATCCGGGAGGCGCTGGACGAGGTCAGTCTCGCCAGCCTGTCGAATCTGCCTTCAACAAACATGGATCACCGTCCGTCTCGGGCGAAATCGAGCGACGGTGATAGCAAGCGGAGTGTCTCGACTTCGCTCGACACGAACGGGATAATGTTATGAGTGATTCAGTCAAAACCTCTGACTATGACGCAGAGCGCAAGGAAATGAACGCCGAGGCCCAGGAAGCGGTCGACAAGGCGAGCACTTACGAGTTCGGCTGGTCGTCGGACATCGAGCAGGATTTTGCGCCCAAGGGTCTGAACGAGGACACGGTGCGCTTCATATCCGACAAGAAGGGCGAGCCGGAATGGATGCTCGACTGGCGCCTCAAGGCCTTCCGGATGTGGGAAAAGATGGAATCGCCCGACTGGGCCAAGCTCGACATTCCGATGATCGACTATCAGGACGCTTATTATTACGCCGAGCCCAAGCCGAAGGAAAAGCTGGGATCGCTCGACGAGGTCGATCCTGAAATCCTGCGCGTTTACGAAAAGCTCGGTATTCCAATCGAGGAGCAGAAGGTTCTCGCGGGCGTCGAGGGTGCGCGCAAGGTTGCGGTCGACGCGGTGTTCGACAGCGTGTCGGTGGCGACCACCTTCCGCAAGGAACTGGAAGACGCGGGCGTGATTTTCCGGTCGATCAGCGAGGCGATCAAGGAATATCCTGATCTGGTCAAAAAATATCTCGGTAAAGTTGTGCCGATGCACGACAATTATTTCGCAACGCTCAATTGTGCGGTGTTTAGCGACGGGACCTTTGTCTACATTCCCAAGGGCGTCAAATGCCCGATGGAGCTGAGCACCTATTTCCGGATCAACGCGGAAAATACCGGCCAGTTCGAACGGACGCTGATTGTTGCCGAAGCAGGCAGCTACGTCTCCTATCTCGAAGGCTGCACCGCGCCGATGCGCGACGAGAACCAGCTGCACGCCGCCGTGGTCGAACTGGTCGCGATGGATGATGCGGAAATCAAATATTCGACCGTCCAGAACTGGTATCCCGGTGACGAGAATGGCAAGGGCGGCATCTATAATTTCGTCACCAAGCGCGGGCTTTGCCAGGGCAAGAACAGCAAGATCAGCTGGACCCAGGTCGAGACCGGCAGCGCGGTGACGTGGAAATATCCGAGCTGCGTGCTGAACGGCGAAGGTAGCGTCGGCGAATTTTACTCGGTCGCGCTGACCAACAATTACCAGCAGGCCGATACCGGTACCAAGATGATCCACAACGGCAAGAACACCCGTTCGACGATCATCTCCAAGGGAATCAGCGCCGGCCACAGCGACAACACCTATCGCGGTCTGGTGCGGGTCGGGCCCAATGCGGAAAATGTCCGCAATTTT